>JACCDV010917236.1_pt1 | contig 100397 bp, 101 predicted proteins | sample 7446131 | NCBI WGS metagenome assembly JACCDV01 (sample SAMN15323448, study PRJNA562643) | freshwater metagenome | isolation source: river surface water | place: USA:Blue River Watershed | collected 2017-08-17 | reverse complement strand
CCGTTCAATGGGTGCAATCGATCAGGGTAAAATTGCTGCAAAAGGTAGTGGTCGATTTGCAGTCTTCCCAACATATGCTGCTGGTCGTAATGCAAAAGCAGCATTAATCTTTAGCGGTAAGAACTATCGCGGATTAGATTTAATGTCCGCCATTGCTCGTTATGCTCCTCCCCATGAGAATAATACTGCGAACTATCAACGTGTTGTTTTAGCCGCTGTTGGTGGGCAGAATAAACGCATGGCTGAATATACCAATGATGAACGGATTAAAATCCTAAATGCTATGGAAAAGCTAGAGGGTTTAAAAGCTGGTTCAGTTCAAGTTATTCAGAAAGGAACAGGCCCGGTAGGTAATGCTTCTCAAAGCACAGGTGTAATGAAAGCTGATGCAACCACTGGTGGTGCTAAAGGGGTTACTAACGCACCTGCTGGAGTCAAAAAAGAAGCAGGTGCGTTAGTTGCGGGTGCAGCTGCTAAAGTGAAAAATCCAGTAGGTAGTGGTGTTCTATTGCCGGGAGCTCCTGCTGGAAGTGCTAAGGTAGTTTCCAATCCAACTGCAGCTACTCCAAAAGCAAATACATCTGCTGCGGGTGCTCCTGCCTCAGTAATGAGTCTATGTACTCCGGAATTAGTTGCGGCTGGTAAGCAACATTATTCCTTATGGAAAGGTGGTAAAGGCGAGCCAGTTAGTCTAGAAGGAATGAACCCAACATTCATGACTTTGTTCTATGCAATGATTGGTGAGTCTGCTAAGCGAAGAATGCCTACTGTTGTAATTACCGAGGGTGTTCGTTCTATTAAAGAACAATGGCGTTTGTATAACCTGTATAAAGCTGGTCATGGCGCTCTTGCCGCATACCCTGGTAAGTCTAGACATGGTAAAGGCGAGGCAATGGACATTAATACTCCTAATGCTGACCAACTAGAGAAATCTGGTTTAATGGCCAAGTATGGTTTCAGTCGACCATTAATGAAACGTAAAAAGAATGGTAAGATGACTGAGACTTGGCATATTGAGAATAAGTTTGTTACTGGTAGCAAATCGCAAGCTCAGTATGGTAAGATGAATGATCCTGCCCCAGCTAAAACTGTTAGTGTTGCATCTTCTAGTCCATCAATTGATAATGTTTCATATCAGGGTGGCCAGGGAGGTAGTAGCAACGCTGGTATTAGTAATGTAATGAATGCTGGAGGATTTGCCGGAACTGCTGCAATATCAACTGCACAGCGCAATGATACTGGTAATATGGTTGCGACTAATAACATTCTTAGCCAACAACTTAAAGTTCAAACTCAGATTAAGGATACATTGATTGAAATTAAAAACTTCATGATTAAACCTCAAGCTGAAATTGATCAGTTGAAAAAGAAACAGAGTCCTGAGAATATCGGGAATACAATTGGAATGGGAGTTGCTGAAGCTATTGCTGAAAAGTATGGCCTAGGTAAACCTAATGAAAAAGCCAAACCATCGGCTGTAATTAGTGTAGCAAAATAAAATAATTAAGGGAGCCTAGGCTCCCTTAATTTTAACGTTATTTAAAATTTAACAAAGTATTTATAAATTCATTAAAATCATCTGACTATAAAAGATACAAGGAATCTATTATGACGATTTCATTTTTAAATCTAACCAATAGTCCGAAGATTAAGGACTCGGACTGGTTAGCTAACTGTTTTATGCTTTCCTCTGCAAACGTACCAGAGGGTGCCTATTCTGCAATGATGTTAACTTCAGCTAACTGGAAGTTTACTGATACTCGAATTGGTGGTAATATTGCAATCAATATGCCTCCTGCATATACTCGATTTGCAGATCCTAGAGCATCCGGGGTGAACCAGAAAAACGTCCATGGAACTCGACCTGCAGGTCTTGGCGAATATTGGTCAGACCAGATTGATGAGAATGCTCAAATCATTCACATGCAATTTGGTGTGCCTTCTTTCCGAGGTATGTTATCCTTTTTCTCAGGTGTATCTGATATTAAAGCAGGCTTACTTGCAAGAACTGGACGAGTACCAATTGCTTTCTATGTCGGACAGGTTGTTGGATTTGTAGTTGGTTTACGATTACTACCTTTCATTCTTGCGGGTAAAGTAATTAACTTCTTAATGAACCGTAATGGATCTCGTTACTATAACCTTAAACCAGCAATGCATCCATATTGGAACCGGGTGAACATGATCGCAAACATGATCGCTGTCTCTGAAGGACTAGTGGATCGATTTGCAGTTGTTGGGGAAAATAAACTTGCAGGGTATATTTCTGGCAACGATGGTAGTTTTGAAAAAAATTTAGAGAGTTCAGGAACTGCTCTTGAACCATCTGATCGTGCAGCAATTGGTTCATTAGTTGCAGCAGCACATGCTGCCTGTCCAGAACTCTTCTTAGCTAAAGGTGGTGTTGATGTATATCGTATTGCATCTCGCTATCAGGAACTAGCTAATGCCAGACGAGTCTTCTTAGAAAGTATTGCTAAACAAACTACAGTAGATGGATTACTTACTCGTATTATAGAATATAGTTATACTCAGATGGTCGATGCCGGACAACAGAATATTTCAGATCTTCGTAAGATTCATGAAACTGAATATGGTAGTCCAGATTATCATGATGGTAAGGATGATCTATTCACTAAGTCAGCAACTGATGCAGCTAATGCAGCAATGAGTACCGCTTTAGCTGCAGACCCAGTTCAACCAGTAGATGGGGCTCCTCCTACACAACAAGCATCTGCTGCTGGTGATGGTACACAACCTCCAGCTGATCCAGCAGCTGCGGCTACTCCTCCACCAACTGATGCTACTGGAGCGCCTGCTCCCGCTACTCAAACAAATGAAGGTGATAAAAACTATGTTCCAATGTATGGCTCTATTATTACCAATGATAAAGGTGAACTTGAAAATAAACCTGGTTGGTTTAAGAACTGGTGGTCAAGCTTATCTGCCGGAATGAAGTCTGGTTACAATGGTGGTTTTAGCTGGGTAGCATTTAAGGTTAACGCAACTGGCCCAGTTTCTGCTAACTTCAGTAACTCAACAACAACTCCAGAAATCAAATCGATGATTAATAGCTTTTCATCATCTGCTTCTAAACTCCGTTTTAACTTCTCTCAAGGTGCAACCGGTATCCCTGGCATTGATGCTGTAACTGAAGGGGTTAAAAACTTAACATTAGGTCTAATGGCTGGTTCTGGTGTTGGTATCGCTGGTCTTGTTTCTTTAGCTGGTTCTTCTTTTGTTGACGTGCCTGATACATGGGAGGATTCAACAGCAAACCTTCCAACTGAGAACTATGATATTCATTTACGTAGTCCATATGGGAATACCCTATCTCGCTATTTGAATTTACATATTCCCTTATCAATGTTATTAGCTGGAGCTTTACCAATTTCAACTGGTCGACAATCTTATACTGCTCCATTTATCTGTAAGTTGATTTCAGTTGGTCGTTCTAGTATTGACCTCGGAATGATTGATACATTAAATGTAACTCATGGTGTTGGTAACTTAGGTTTTAACCGGGATAACAAACCATTAGGTATTGATGTTTCATTTAGTGTTAAAGATCTTAACCGAGCAGTACACGCCCCAATTGACATGGGAGGTAGTTTGTTAAATCCACTTAATGCTTTATCAGTATTTGATGATGATAATGCTTTCAACTTTTATATCAACACATTAGCTGGTGTTTCTGTAGCAGACCAAACTTTAGCCAAAAACCGTTTTGACCGCAATGCCCGTTTATTAATGATGAAGTATAGCTCTTTCTTCTCTACTTCACATTTAACTCTAGCAACTACTGAGTCTTCTCCGGGTCGAGCTTTACGTGCTGTTGCTTCTGCATCATCTTTAGTTTTCCCAACAATCGCTCCGGGAATGAATAGAATCCAATAAAATAATAAGGCCCCTAGGGGCCTTATATTTATTAAAAATAATCTGGATATAGGGTAGGTAAAGTTAATGGATCATAGGTAGTTAGTCCTTCAGATAAAGCAACAGCATCTGCCCATTCTTGACTATAGCGAAGAGTTTCTTTTCCATCCTTAGAGAGTTTAGTAAACATATCTAAAGTAAACTCTTCTTTCTTTTTACCAGAAACCACAGATAATGATTTAACAATTTTCTCCTCGGCTTCTAAACGTTGTGCTTCATTATACAAAGCTCCAGTTGTAATATGCGAGAGGAAATCATCTGGAGTTACATTTATATTAGCTCTAACAAAAGAAGGGGAAGTTTTATCCGCTGCTTTAATTAGATAATCCATTGAACCTTTCTTAGCAGCGTCATCAACTGTAGATGAAATAAACATTCCCATCTTAGCAGCTTTTTGATCTGGATTAGCAATACCATCAAAACTTGTAAAAATAAAATCATTGAGGTGTGGATTATCTTCCCCAATCATATCTTTACAAGCACCAGCTAGGATGGCGTTATCAATTTCAGCATCTGTACTTTTGATTGTTAATTTAGAACCTAAGGTTTCATTCATGATATCAACAGATGCCTGTAAAGCACCAGTTGTCATCCCTAAAGCAAAAGGTAAGGTAGCATCAATCCAAGCCTCAGTATTCATTTCTTTAAAATCGCTAACCATAGCATCCATGTTGTCATAGAGCTTTTTAGCGTCAGAAAAAGATTTAACCCCAATACTATCTAATAACCCTGGTTCTACAGTATCAACAAAACCTTTAGCAAAACCAAAAGAAAAGTCTTTGACATTATTCTCAATAGTTCCAAGAATATTATCTTTTAGTCCTTGTAGGTCTTTTGCACCGTTTGCATCAAGAATAGATTTTAAAGCTCCATTCTTGTAATCTCCAACTGCTGTTCTCCAAGAATCTTTTGTATAACCTCCCTTAGCAAAAGTAGTTAAAAGATTATTTAAATCCGGATAGAATTGTTTGGCATCAATTAGTTTAATTGCAGCATTCTTTGTATTTTCAAGAACAGTACCATTGGCTTTATTAAGCACAGAGTTAATCATATTCTGTGCTCTAGTCTGGACTGTATCTTTTTCATACACATCCACAACTTGAGATTTATCAGTCTTACCAGTGACTAAAACAGGGGTAGCAACCTTAGCAGGTAAAGTGGACATATTCTTCTCCATTATATATTCATAGGATTCTTTATTATTATATGGGTAAAACCCACACTGGTGAAGCCGCTTTGAGGTAGACTGGGTCATTCCTTCTCAGTCTACCTCGTTTTTTATAAAAAAAAAAATAAGAGACCCGGAGGTCTCTTATTTATGCGGCTTATTTTGTAAATAATCTAGGAGCATACTCTTCGATTACTTCATCACTATAACCAGCCTTCCTTAAATCTTTAAGAAGGGATTCAATCATCTTAGCGTCAGAATCATCATATTCCTTTTCAGACTTATGAAAACCTTCATCATCGAATTCCTCGGCATTTCCCATTTGCCAAATTTCTTCATTAGGATCTCTTCCTTGTTTCTCAAAGAGAAAGTCAGAATTATACTTTGATGAATTAGGCGGACGCATGAAAGCAATCTGACGAAAGGTTGCCCCATTCTTAAATTTAATTCGAACAAGAAAACGAACTTCTTGAGGTCTCAATACTCTAAGATTACGAGTAAAGATTTTCCAAGTTAATTCATCTTTCTCAGAATCTTTTCTAAGATTACCTCGGCTATTATTAATTGATTTTTGATCTTGTTCAAATTCTTGATTCGGATCGTCTAACCAAGCGTCAATTAATGTAGCCATATGTTGGTGTGATAATCCAATCGCTTTCCAGAAAGAGCGATAGATTTTTGCTAGAGCTCCATTGCCACTAGATACACCTCTATCATCAGCGGCAAGTAAGCGCTCAAGTTTAGTGAGCTTCATTCACAATAACTCCATAAATCTGTTCTACGATAATCAACAAGACCACGAGTGTTGGTGCAATTATAGTTAATAAAATCTGTTGTCTCGCTAAGGTAGTTTGACCCAGATGTTCATTAAGTCGCATAGCAAGTTTATTAATCCGTGCTAAACTCATTTTCAATTCTTCACTATTTTCTACTTGAAGAAAATGATGAATACAAACTTCTTTATCTGAAACATCTTCATCCTCAATGATAATCTTAGGACGTCGATTTGTTTCATGATCGCAGAAGCTTTGGGTTTGTTTTATAAACTCTTCACAATAAAGCTCCAATTCATCCATTGTATAAAAGATGGATTCAATTTTAATTTTCTCAATATTGATAAAGAGAAGATCATCAATTAAAATCCAATTACGATTAGACAATAGTTTTGTTAAAATTCGAATAAGTTCCGGATTGGGTGTCCACTGGTTTCTTTCCGAAAGATAAGATTCTAAATCACGTAATGTATTTGCAACATACGAACTTAGATATTTCCTTTGAATTTTCTTAAAAATTTTCACGCTGATAATACTCAATTTAAGTTACTCCAAGAAGAGCATAATATTACCGAAGTAGTTAATCATTAAAATAATATGTATTCAATAATATTTGGAGTCACTGACATGAGTGAAGAAAAAAAGCCTGATGAAATTCAGACCAGATACGATGGGACAAGTGCGGTACGTCAGCGCGCTCTTGAGTTACTCGCAAACAATGATGAATTACTTGCTTTAACGATCGCTGATAAAGATGCATCTAAAATCCTAGTTAAGCTTTTGGATGGTGAGGATAAACAGACTATTGCTCGTCAGAAAAATGCTACTGATGAAAAGATTGCGGGTGCAGTTACCAATAACATGCCAGAAATGGTTGAACAAGTTATTCGAGCAATGGGCGGTCATGCTGGTATTCGTGGCAAGGCTGATGCTTCATATGCTCCTCGTGAAAAGATTGATTGTGATGTTAAAGTTGAAAATGGTGAACTTAAACAAGGTGAAGATGCTGATTTAAGTTATGAAACAATGGTTAAAAACAACGCACCCTAGGGTGCGTTGTTTTTGTTTACTGAATTTTTAATCTGCTCAACATCATCATTAGTTTCAATGACAAAATTAAAAATATCTTCTAGAACTACTTTATAAAGATATAAACTTAAACCAAAGAGAAAAATCACGATACCAAGAATTAAAAAAATCATTGACCATCTCCAAAATAACCAAGGAAATTAATATCATCAGCTGGCTTAACTAGGCGACGATTTGCATTCAATGGTTTTAATAGTTGACCAGCTTTGATTTCTAATTCAGGATAGTCTTCTGAAGAAACACAGCGATAAATAATCTCACCACCAGTTAATTCTTCCTGAACTTGAATGGTTGCTACTTTCTTTTCATTCCAGTAGGCTTCTGTCTTTTCATAATCCTCTATACTTGTGTCAACAGATAATGAAAGATTATCTAGTAGCTGTTCTAAATCCTCACCACTATTAAATGGTACAGAGTTATATAGTTTTGAGACCGTAAGATTCAACTTAGCAAGCTGAGTTTTAAATAAAGAAATTGATTCTTTAGTATTAAAAACTCTTAGGTCGTAAATGAGCTGTTCTAGTTCATTTAAGTAATGTTCGGCATTTGCCTTACTGATGTGTGGTTTTTCACCTAAACGCTTCATAAGCTCATTGGTGACCATCTCAGGGGTACTGAGAACCTCTGACCTTTCCATATTTTTCTCCATCTCCAATTTTCGTAATTTATCAGCATCTAACTGACAGAAACTCGCAACTGGAGTAAATTCAAAATTAGCAATACTACTGAAAATAGATTTGGTTAGATCATACTGATCTGAGTAAGGACAGTCATAGATTGAATCTAAGAATGCCTCCAAACCTTTTTGATTTTGAGATAGTTTTGGAGAGAAGATTTTACACTCAGGAAAACCCACAATTGAGTCTTTATTGATCTCCTCAGTTCCAACTGGTTCATAGTTGTACTGTAACCATTCCTCATAATGGTAACAATACCAATAACGAATATTATTGTCTTTTAAGAAAGAGGGGCTGAGTTCATTCCATGGTTTATCAACAACGCCAATTGGAACACTAAGAATACCAAGTTGATGTCCAAGTAACCGACAAAGTTCAACCTTAATATCTTCTGTAACTCGATAGGGGTAGAAGTTTACAACAAAATAAAAACTTGCAACTTCAGGATGGTTACCATTTACATCTAAAAGAAGACTATTAATTAACTCAAGCACCATTCTTGATACCATGGTTAGTTGAGAGTTTTTAATCGTCTCAATATTTCGACCTTGGTAGTTGAGGGTAATTAAGTTATGATCTAATCGTTCATCGATCAAGTCCCAACGATCTTCTTTACGCAAATGATATTTTGGAGAGTTTTTAATCTCTTCAAAAATCTCAGGATAAAGTTTTTTGATAGTGCCCTTTCGAGTATCAAGAATACTATCAACATCAACCATAATCCCAACAGATGTTTTAGTCCTTTGCTTCAGCTTTCCCACGAGGACCTCTCATCTTACTCTTAGTTGCTTCAAGTTTTTCGGCAATTCGAATTAACATGTTTTCCGATTTAATTACCAGAAGAATTGCTGAGATAATAATAGCTAGATCATTACCTTTTGTTGCTGCAATCATAGCAGAGTCTTCTACAGTAAGGCCTTGTAAATCCATGTAGTAGCGAAAATCTTCAATGGGAAGTTTTGGTTGGATACAGTAAGCCATATCCGACAATTCCTCAACGACTGATTCAAGAGGAGTCATCCCTAATGTTTCATCATTTGCAGCAGTGCGACCATAGTAGTTTTTAATATTAAGTTCAATGTTTTTTTCTAAATCATGTCCTATAAGTTCACTAGCACAGGCTGTGATAGAATTCCCTAAACTAAACATTGTAATAATATCACTTAAGGTATCAGAGCGTCTAATAATATCCGGTCTCTGTGCCATGGTAAGATACATAGCTTGTTTAGTTAGAATAACTGTATAAACATGTTCGACTAAGCGACGATTAAAATCTTCATAATCAAAGGTTGTTGTCATAATGCATTCCAAGTAGTAAAGACCGTAAAGTATCGGTAGAAGTTACACGAGTTTCAGTATTGAGAAGATCATTAATACTAACTCCCCCTTCCTCCACTAAACGGCGATCAAATTCATTTCCTCCAACAATATCCCCTCCTCGATATTTCATTGATTCAACAATGATTGCTTCTAACCCCATCGAGTAAAGAATCTGCTGTTCTGGTAAAGACTGAGACATCTCAGCATCAATCATTTGCCCAGTTAAACCATCTCTTCGTTTACTTGAAACTTTAGGAATCGCTTGTTTATTTTCAATTGATTCAATTTGTTTCTTGATTGGTAAAGCAAAAATAGGGTAAGGGATATTTGTTAGATAACGCTTGCCAGTCTGAGGATGTCTTGTCCAAATACGTTCATGCATTGGTACTCCTCGTTTCTTGGCAACCTTAAGATTGTTTTCTTCTGTAAGGCTTTTACCATCCATATTAGGAGCTAGGATATAAACATAATCTATTTGCTGTTCTAATGCCTCAATCCATTTAGCGAACTGTGCATCGGTCATGGCTGCGAAACGTTCTTTAAGGAACTTATAAGTTCGCCCACTTAGATCAACATCTTTAACCCAGCTTAATGCAACCTCTTCTGCTTTTTTACGGTTTGTCATTGTAAAGCCCCTTAGCAGAGTTTGTACAATCATTAATTTGTTTATCGCTTAAAACAAAAACTGTATTACGTTGTAGTTGGCTAATACAAAACTCATAACTTTTATTTCGATAATAGTCTGAGGTTTTGGGTTTTTTATATTCTAAATAATCATTGATGGTTAAAGAAATGATTGCGGTTAAAACCATAAATGTAATACAAACCAAACCTAATATTCTAGGTTTGTTTTTAATATTTGACATAGAGCCTCCAAAAAGATGGGGCAGTGCCCCATCCTATTAATCTTTCATCCAATAAGGTTTATAAATTCCAGCACGCATCTTCAATAAATCAATAATACTTAAATAGCGAACTGGGTTTGTATATTGATCAGGAAGCCACCAGTTACGACATTTTAATAACTCATTCCAGTCGTAGCCAAGCTTCTTAATATCTTCATACAATTCCTTAGGAGAGCATAGAAGAGCTTGATCAAAGTTTTTCCAGTAACGTCCAATCTGATAAAGATAAGTCGTATGTTCAAGAGCCATTCGTAGTTCAGGACTACTATCAATTTGTCGACGAATAGTAGTACGAGATAATGGAATATCAGGACATAGATCTAAATGATAGTTCTGTGTATTTGTTTCTGTGCCATTACCGGTAATGCCAAAACGATTGCAATAGTCTTTAAGATAATGAAACTCACTTAAAGCAGGCATGACTCCAGTTGATTGTGAAATAATCATCGGGAAGTTAATCTTTGTCTGACCTACTTTAGAACGACACGTGAATACATCTAGAACGCTCAATTCACCATCTTTCTTAAGAGTCTTATCAATGGTAGCTTCTGGATATAATGGAAGCTTATCATCCCCTAATAAGCTCTTAGAGCTATAGATGAAAAAGATTGTCCATGGGTAAGAGTAGAAGTTTGAAGATACCCCACGAAGTTTATTGTCACGACCTAATACTTCAAGCTTTGCTTTCTTATCGGCATTCTGATCAAGTTGAATATTATCGGCTAAATGTACAGAAGAAGATAAGTAGATATCAGCTTGCGGTAAAATATTCTGTAACTCACGAGTTAGTTGGAATTTACCTTTTTGGTCATTTACAAATTCCATGTTACGGTCTTTATGACCAGCTACTGCTTTATCTTGACTGATCTCTGCTATATCTTGAGTAAAGTTAGACCATGAGTCCACCGCACAAATATGAGGCTTATTCATTAAGATACGATCACCCATATGGTCTACAAATGGAGTTTCGATCTTATCTTTATCTTTAGTTTTGATGCGATCATCTCGCATTGCTTTAATAAGCGTTTCCCATTCCGTTCCATTTAGTTTAGAACCCGGAAGTAATGGTAGCTTTTTAACTAAGAATGGTTTGATGATATTATCAAAATCAATACTATGTGTTTCACAAATACAGCGAGTAAAGTCAACAATACGCATATACTCTAAAGTATTCTCAGTATCGTTAAAATGCCCATCTGCCCATTTAAAGTAACGCATCAAAGCAGTAAGAAGGAAGTGTGTTAAATCTAAAGTCTTGGATGCGTTAGCAATACCAGTCCATGCGATATGGTTATTCAAACCACCATTAATTAATGATTCCCCCATGAAACCAATTTGTTCACGACCAGTAATCACATCAATCAATCCAACGTTTAATTTTGGAATTAGAAAGTGTGTTAAGTCTTCAGCGGCGTCACCACAAAATGCATTCATGTTTATCTCCTAGAGTGTCTAATAAAATAGTCATAATGGTAATTAAACAAAAAAAAAATAAGGGAGCGAACTCCCTTATTTTATTATCTTATAACTCTTTTTCTATAAATGATGCGTAATACATTAGCTTCAAGTTTAAACCAATGTACTGTGTCTATAATAGGATCTAGAGCTTGTCTTATATACTCATAGCCATCGACCATGCTAACAAAATTTTTGGTTCTGATAACATTGTCAATTTTATAAACTTCTACACCATTTACAGTATTATATGAAAGAAGCATGTCGCCTCTCCTCAAAAAGAGAAAAGGGTTAAGTTGCAGCTTAACCCACTGAAGATAAAATAAAGAGGTCCCTAGGGACCTCTTTATTATTTTGGCTTACTTAAAACTCTTCATCTTCAATATAGAAGTTTCCAAGTCCGACAATACGAATACCATCTTCTTCAAAGATAATCGTAGAATGTTTTCCGATTAATTTAACATAAGTCCGGCCGCAATATTGCGCACCATCAAAATCAAATATATGAGATGGGTCATGTCCCATTTCATTATAAAAGTTTTTGATATTTTGGATTTCCCGATTTGATAAAAACAGAGTCATATCAGGGATTTCCATCACCTCTACTTTGTGCTGGTACATAAGACAGATATCATTATCTATCGAATGCATAGGTAGTTTTTCCAGTCCCTTTGGTAATGTAACAACCCAACCAGCCACATTACCCTGAAGATCTACTGGAAGATCTTTTTCATTAATTACTGGTGCAATAACTTCTTTCATATTTTCAGATGTAGTCATAGCTCTCTTTCCTTTGATAAAATAGTTTAATAAAGAAGCGGAATGCTTCTTCACTTAAGTAATATGTATCTGAAATAAATTGTAATGAATAATTCTATGAACATACTAGATTGAGGTCTAAAATGAAAGCTTTAGATAATTTACCTAAGAAGGGTATTGAAATTCTTGGAAGCTATGCGCAACCAATTCAGATTCCAGCAACAATGCTTTATGGAATGCCAAAGCCAGTCTCCAATGTAGTGATGGAAGATTATACAAATAAGTCTTCTGGGTTAAGTGAGGAGATTCGTCGTCGTCAAGAGAATTTACGATTCGTCTTTAAACAATTTCATAAAGAATTTGTTAAGGCCATTACGTTTGATAGTTTATTAAATCGTCGTATTGCTAAAGAATCATATTCTTCATTAATGGATATTGAAATGCTTAATCCCATGGGATTACGTTCTCCATTAGTTGATTATGCTACTGTGGTATTTGAGGCAACTGAAATTTGTAAACTTATTATTGGTAAGACAATTCCAAATGCAAAGATCTTCTTTGCCGAATTAATTTCAAATAATGAATTGAAAAATAACCGCCCCTTAGATTCTCTACAGTATCTAATCCTTAATACTGAAACCGTAGAGGCTTTAAAATCTTCTTTTTCAAAAATGCTTGATAGCAAATATGAAAATCCAACTACAACATTTGGTCAGCAATTTAAACGAATCAAAGACTGGGAAGAGACGACTAAGCTCTGTACAGAGATTGGCAAGAACTTAGAAGATATCACTAAACAAGATATTAGTTCTGATGTTAAGACTATTTCTGGATTGCTTGATAAACTCTCTATTCGTGTTAAGAAAGAAGGAGATGAAGATGGCATTAGTAAAACCAATATCGAGGCAATTAAGGTAGCTACACGTTCTATTGCTGAAGAAATCTCTTTCCTTGGTGCAGTTATTCATCTTGCCGATACGTTAATTAAAGTAATGGAGGACAATAAAGAGTTCCTTCGAGATTACTTAACAAAATAAAAAAAAAAATTAAAGTTAGAGGGAGCCTAGGCTCCCTCTAATTCATTACCATTTGAATGGCGCGCGGATATACACATCAGCGTCTTTGTTATTAATGATGTAATTCCGTACATCATCAAATGGCATAGCTTGTGGTGCTTCTAAAAACCATGTTTCACCATTTGGCATCAACAGTGAAGTCTTACCTTTACCATCTGCCATTATTTCGGTTGGCCCTATATTTGCTGAAGCCATAGTGTTCGTCACATAATCAGCTAACCAAATCCGACGTTCAACTGTAACAGATATCCACTTATTATCAAGTAAGAAATCATTAACTAAATGCCACTTACTAAGTCTCTCTGGAGCTTTCCAAAAATCATTCTTGAACTTTCGTAGTGTAGCTCCAGACGTGTTCTTAAAAGTTCCCCACTGACACCAGTTAATACCGGTACTGTATACGATTGCTTCTTGTGCTGGATCTTCGTGATCCAACATAAGTTTTGAAGCATCTTTACTGCGATAAAAATTATTAATAATATAAAGCACATCTTCTTTTAAAGACAGACGATTTTCAACAGTTACATTTACGATAGGAGTAGTCATAGCTCTCTTTCCTTTGTTAATAGAGATTAATAAAGAAACGATATGTTTCTTCATGTTAGTAATATGTATCTGAAATCTTTTGGAATAAACTAATCCTCCCCTAGGGGAGGATTATATTTTATACAGTGAGATAAACTTTCTCTCGACTAAAGAGATTGCTAATATCACGTTTCATATCTGATTGATTATAGCGTAGCCACTTTGGAGTCATTGCAATTATCTGATTAAGAAAGCTATCAGCATTCTGTAGCGAGATACACTCCCCATTTAAATTACAATGAATAGATTCTTTAAGGAGTTGGTTTAACTCCATATTGCTCCAAAGTTTATCAGAGATTAAACTGATATTCTCCATTGCCTTAACATCATTCGCCAAGTAAAGTTTATCATTTAATTCTTTAAAGTTTAATTTATCAAAAAGCTTTTCATTTACTCCTTTTGTATAAATCGTCGTTAGAAGAATATAGCGTTTAAACTTACTTGGTAATAACTTCCCCAAAGCAGCTAAAAATAAACTTGCAATACAACCAAAGAAAGCAATTACAGGAGACATAAGTTGTCACTCCTTCTCTATAAGTAAATGAGTATTAGCATAAGGACTAAACCAAAAACCACTAGAAGTTTCAGTTTCAACCAAAAGCCCATAACGGAATGAGAACTCACCTAGCTCCCAAGTCACTGCATAGATTTTAGGTTTCTTATCTACCAAGTTATAAAGAACGCGACGTTTTGGCATATCGAGTCCCATTGTTAAAATGACATCAGCTTCTTTAACAACCCCTGCAGAATAGTGTTTAGCAGGAACTGTAATAAACTCATCCATCTTCAATAGGAATTCTAATTTACCATTCTCATTTTCTTTATAGAAGAAATCCGTGATATCTGTTTTACAAACATAATCACATTCTTCATTATCCAAGTCTTTTAAGACTCGAACACCCTTCTGATACTCATCCAACATTTTAAATGAATTTCGAGCTGGGCTAATAACTGAGAAAACTGGCAGTTCATCAACTGGGTCAAAAATAATAACTTTATCAATTTCTTTAAGTTGCGGTAAAGAAGTGACTAAGTCATTCTCCAAAAAGTAATTAAACTGATTAGATAGATAGTTCTTAGGATCAACAACCATCGGAACTGGTTGAGTAACATCTTCTATCTTTTCACATTGACGATGAATATGTTTTAAAGTCTTTGTGTGTTTAGGATCATTGATTTTCAGAATTGAAACTGAGATATCATTAATCCGACAACCAATTGCTGAAAGAGGAATAGTAGAGTCGGCAAAAGAGAACATATAAGCATACTCTTGATACTCTTCTAATAACCCTGGAAAATGAACATAACGCTGTTCAAGCATTAATACGTCCATATCCACTTCTTTAGAGAAGTACCATTCCTCATCACAGAAATCTTTAATCTCAATCCCTGTACTCATAGCAAGCGTACACATCTTATCTACGATCACATTACCAAAGTCAACATGACCCATACGATATTCAAATACAACATCAGCACCAAGCGCATCCAACTCAACTAAGAGTGAATCGATTACTTTCCAGTAAGCAAGGTTTTGAACAGGGCTACCAGTTGAAGTCGTCCAGTTACGTTCCTTCCATTTTGGAAGATAAATATTAATTGCATCAAGAACATATTTAGAATCAGAGAATACTCGGATTGTTTTTAAAATGTCTTTAAGTTCAGTTTTTAGAATAATATCCAAAACTAACAACACTGCTTGAGCTTCTGCGATGTTGTTAGTCGCAACAGGTGAATGGATTAAACCAGACACATTAAGTATTTTACTTACCGCAACAATAGAAGCGCGATCTTCTGGAGCCAGACTATAGCCTTCTTTTGTTGGGTAGTGTGTTTTATATCGAGAAATCTTCTTTGGTTTATCCTCATTAAAAAACCATGAATGAATACCCCAAGAAGCATTAGGCACAGGTAAACTACGACGATAACCACCATCGGTATAGAAACAAGCGCCTGTTTGTTTTAAATCAACAAGCTCTTTACAATGACCGGCCATTTGGTCGGCATCAAAAATATCTTCAAATCGAATTACTGACATCATCAACTCCTGCTTTCAATAAATAACGAGGGTTGATAAAATTTATCATTCCGCGCACTTTGCTGAAAGCTTTTCATTTTCGGTACCGCAGCTATTAAGCTTTTCGGTAAGTTCTGTGGTTGTGTTTTTAAAATGCTTTGAGTTGTAACCATGCATTACTGCTTGCTCTGACATAAACAATGCAAGTAAGATTGCAACAATACAAGCTATTGCTAAAAGAGAAATTGTTTTGTTTCGTTTAAAATAGTTTTGATAACGACTATTGGATTTAAACAACTCCATTACGATCGGAATCAACCATCTTAAAAATTTAAGATCCATGTGGAATGTCTCCTGATAATTGTATGAATCTAATTAGGAGAATAACCGTGAGCAAGATCACACCTTATGTTGGAATTAAAGGAACATTCGATTTAAAAGACCCTTGGGTTTCAAATCCGGGAGAGCAATATGAAATCGTTGCTGTTCGTAACCTCTCTGAATTGGCCCGCACTGGGATAGATCCAAAGAAAAGCATTTATGCAGCAATGGGTTTAATCGATGGTAGCGGAAGTTTTAGTTGGGAAGCTGAAGAAAGATCAAATCCCTTCATTCTTACTTTAAAGGGTTCCGCTGGTAATGTAATTACCATTCCTGATACCTACATCAATAGTTATCCTGATACATCAGTTATTCTCTATCAACGAGCGATAATTGCAGTTGATATGGGTATTTTCCCAGAAGATGAAGACTTAACCTCTATTGCGAATGATCTTGCAGAACTGGCAGCTCTTAGAACCGGAATGCCTGCATCATCAAAAGTTCATCGTATTCCATTGAAGGATCAACCAACTGTGGAACAACATAACGCATATGAGAAAGTTAGAAAATACAATAAACCAGAATCCATTTCAAATACGGAAGAGGTTTTATCTTTACGTCTAGAAAAGGAAAGTCTAATCCGAATTAACCATAGTTTAAAAACTCGATTAGAATCCCTCGGTGTTATTCCTTAAATATAAACAAGGGAGCCTAGGCTCCCTTTATTTTATTTTTTGATATGTTTGATAATATCAGAAATAAGTACACGAAACCGTTTCCGAATTGGAAAATCAATCTCATACTTCTTAGTCCAAAGTCGATATTCATTGGAGGTGAAATGACTATTGTAATTGAGGAAACCCTCAACCCATAATGGGTTCTCTAAAACCATTTTTACTTCTGGGATGCAAATGATTTTATTAGAGATTCGACAATTCATCCAACGTTTAAAGTATTTTTTATCAAAACCCATCTTACGGATAATTCGACAATGTCCAGCTAACTCTGCCGAAATAAAGTCAAGGTTATCTCGCTTAGCCTGAATGTAAACCAATGAAACATCTTGGTCTACTGATACCAATTTGAACTCATACCCATCTTCATTTGTGGGTTGTGTTTTTAAACGATATCGAAATTGGCTATTCTTGATAAAGAAAAGAAAGTTTTTACCCCGCGCTAAACGAGAAAGGATTTTTTCTTTATCATTTGTTTCAATGAAGTTTTTTAAAAAATCTTCTGCCCCATTGTCATCGGCAACAATAGCCCCGACCCAATGGTCTAGAAAGTAATCGCGTAATGAATTTAAACCAGATTTTTCTAATACAGGTTTAATCACTTTTGTGCAATCAACCATACACCCTCTCAGTTATTAATAGTTACTCATAAAAAGACTAAAATAAAGCGTAACGTTTTCCATAAATATTACCTTCATTATCAATAAGATCGGTATTTTGTTTTGAATCTCGTTTAACTTTAAAAATGCCTACCTCAGTCATTCTTAAATTCGAGAAGCAAGCATGCTCTTCAAATTCAGTCGCTAGTTTAAAATCAAAGCCCTTCTCTAAAAAGGAAGGGGTTTTAATCGGATGTCGTGATTCTGGTTCGATTACATAAGCCTTAAACTTTGCAATTCTCCAAACATCTTTATAAGCGCTAGGGTAAGTTAATAATAAAGCATCCTCAATAGAAGGTGCGAGAACGATTCGTCTTACTACCTTATCTGTACCAATAACTAAATGAAGATTTGGTTTAATGAGACCGCCAGTATGAGAAATACTTCTAACTGCAAATAATTTCTTAGCTCTCAACTTCATCTAATCTCGCCCATTCCTCATCCCATAATCTAGTGACTTCAGCATCTCGTCCTTCTTCTATATCTGGAATAATAATCTCATTATACTCGAATGGAATCTCAGGAAGGTCAACCTCCCCCTCTCCAAACTCATAATCTAATTTAACCCAAAGAGAAGGCTCACCATTATATTTTTTAAAAACATCAACTTCCCATTTACGATCACTACCTTCGATCTTAATGTTATATCGAGTTTTTAAATAACCATTAGTCGCTACACTTCTTTTCATTACCTCAAAGAAAGCAGCTTCGATCTTTTGCTCAGACTCAATACTTTCAAATTGAGTTTTAGTTTTTTCTTTAATGGTGTGGGAATACTCGACATTATCTGTTAGTCGAATACGTGCCTTAGCTTTCTTAGAAGCCATTGGTATTTGCCATTGTTCATGAGTCTCTGAACTATCAGCAATTGAAGTTACATCGTAAAGATCTCGTAATCGCACGTATGCGGTAATCTCTCGTTCAATATGAGGTTTACCATCTAGGTGTGCCTCCATTGCCATTTCAAACATCGATTTATTAGCCATAATCTAAGCCCTATTCTAATTCATAAGAAACCAAAAAAAAATAAAGGGAGTCCTAGGACTCCCTTAAATTATTATAGAACTGGGCAAACTCGGAATGACATACCGGTTGAAATGTTGACAAAGATAATTGGTTTATCTTCATCACTTGGCATAGAAACAATATAGTTTAGATTAAAAGGAAGCTGAACAAAATCTATATAATCATCACCAAGGAACTGGTAATCACTAATAAAATTATGCCTTACCTTTTTAACCATATTCGTATCATTTAGTTTAGTGATGTTTTCATTGATGAACTTATATAAAACATCATTATAGGTAGCACCTAAATCATGTCCTAAATTAATAATAAGATTAAATTCATCTTTTACATCTTCTCTAATTGACAAAATATTTGATTCTATCTCTAATCCAAGTAATGTTGCAATAGAATCAGTTTGTTTACCATCTAACTGAAAACAAGTTGTAAAATAACCACGATCATCTTTATAGATATTTATACCTTCAAAGATCCAATATTGATCATCTATGTTTTCACATTTTTCAATAAGCTCTTCCGTTAGAGTAATACGTTTAATTTTTTCTCGAATGCTTGTTTCATAAGGATTAAAGAATTCAATATCTTTAAATATATTTAGGCTATATTTCTTGATAGTCCATTGTTGGGAGTTAGAGTTAAACTCTAATTCAATAATAGGTTTAGCTTCAGCGTCTATTTTATCAGCATAGATATCAATAGTCATACTACCATCTAGATCACTTGGTAAAACGACATTATCCATACCAACTTGAGTTGTCCCTAGACGTTTTTGCATTCGATTTAGAATTTGCTGCAAATACTGATAACCTTGACCAGAAATTTTCTTTGTTACAATTCTATAATCTGAGTTTTGTACCCAGCTTAAAAAATTAAGTAAACGTATAGCGCCGCCAGCATTAAACTTATTTAAAGATTGTTCCATGATTAATTCCTAATGTGAATAAACAAACCCATCTTTTACAGCTAATGAAATGATCTCTTTCAATTCATTAGGAATGGGAGTCTTAGTAATGCTTTGAAAAAACTCAAAAAGATTATTTTTAATAGAATCTGACATAGTAATTGAAATACAATCTTTATTGGAACTTTGATTAGTTCCAAAGTTAATATTGAAACCAGTACCTTTTTCATCACAAACCATTATTGTAAAAGTATCAATTATTTTGTGATACCATACCCCAGTTTTATTATCTTTAATATGGTTAGTAAAAAACTCACTCCATTCTTCTGGAGAATATGTTTCACATTTAAGAGTTTCAAAAAGATTTGTTAGAGTTTCTTTTTCACTCTTACTAATGTCTTTGATTGATGTAATAATTTTAGCTTTTGTTTTAACTCGATCAAGAGATATATGAAAATAGCTTTTCATCAATCGTGCTCTAAACAAGGAATAGGATGACTCGATGACATTAAAATATTTTTCTAACACTTTTTGAACCCCGTTCGTTGCTTGCAGGGTATCCCCAAAACCTGGTTCATCGCCATGAATAAGAATCCAATCCCCATCAAAAATAAATAGTAATCGATGATCAGATACGTACATGCCATCGGCAGTAGCACTAAGATTAAATGGAAAAAGCAAAGGCCTAAAACGAGGATCTTTCTTTGCCTTTTTAATAACCTTTCCTATTTCCATATGGAAGTAATGAAAGTTAATATCTTTAAATTCATTTAAAACTATTTCTTGAGTCATTTTTATTTCCAATTTAAGTTTAAAAATAAAAGGAGGGCGAACCCTCCTTTCAATTACTAATTAAAGATTGCAACTTTTGAAATTCGTGCGCGTTTTGGACATCCTAAGATAATTGTAGGTTTAAAAGGGAAAGCCTTCGTCTGCATTGTGTGCAAACCAATTAGGGTCTGGAACACCTTGACGATTCATAAATACATTTGCAAGGGAACCTAAAAATAAGAACAGTTCCTCAGGATCGGATGTTTCAATTGTGCGACCATTAAAAGGGAACTTATAAACCATTCCCTCAACACGTCGAATTGCAATAACATTAATACCATCCATTAAAAATGAATTACAAATAGTTAATGCTTTTTCGATATCAGATTCACCGGTGAGTTTTAAATAAAGATCTTTACCAGCCGATAAGAAACGAGTATAGGCCTCATTGATTTGAGTAACAGTTCTTGCAACATCCTCATTAAGATGTTTCATAAACTCTTCATTTGAAAGTTGTGTGGACCATGGATAGCTTTCATACATCTTATCCACACGGATGTTAAATGTTTCATTCTCAAGAGTTGAGAAAATATTTGAACGGTTCTTTGTTTCCACCTTACCAAGGGCCAGAGGGCGAACAACATTCTTAAGTAGATTACCATACCAAGGTTGTTCAAAAAGAACAGATAGGGATTTAAGTTTTGTTAATACTGGTTTAGACATTGCGAGTTACCTTAGTTAGTTTCATTATAATAATGTATGTCTGTTTAAATTTTCAATTATATTTTATTCTATGTAATTAACCGGAGATACCCCCATGGAGTTTGCTTTAGATTTTAAATACGATGAAGATGTAGTAGCTCTATATCACAAAAGTATCAATTATGAATATACTTCCGAGTTTACAGATGATCTTAGACAACTAACAGAAGAGCAAGTAAGAAATCGTTTATTAGAGGTTTCCAAATCAAAAAGTAAAAATGGTTTTGACTTACATGGGATTTTAAAAGTTTATGTAGATAATAAATTAGCAGCAATTAGTTTTCCTAGAAAAGTTTTATCTTCAGAGTATGATCGTTTTAGTTTAAATCCAATTAATGAATATCATCGTTTAAGTGGAATCTTTGTTCATGAAGATTTTCGTGGACAGGGTATCGCTGGAAAGATTACTGAGTGGTTTATTGAGCGTTATAAATATATTCTTTGGACTGCTCATACAACCAATCTATCTTCTATTAAAGCAGCTCAGAAAGCAGGTTTAAAAGAGATTAAAGAAAGAGATGTGCTAAAAGCTTCTGGGGAATATAATTTCTCAACTAAAGTATTTTCAAATTAAAAATAACCCTCCCCTAGGGGAGGGTTATTAATTATGTTGCAGGGATAACAGGATCGCCACCATCGCCCATTATTGGAGTAAATCCAATAAGGTTGGTAGGTAAAGCTACTTTAAAAGTAACTCCATTTTTCTTAACTTCCAGCTCTTCATAGAATGGACTTTGTGAAGCAAAACTTGGAGTAACTAAACCATCCTTCCTAAAGCTTACAATACCGACTCGTCTAAGAATTAAATCAATTTCATCATTAAACATTTCCGCAAATGGAAGTTTAACGATCAGCTTACCACGGAAATAAATTTCCTGCTCTGGTTGTAACTGGGTTCTTAAGAAGCGATCAATTTCTACTAAATCATCATCGATCATAACCCCTTCAGTTCCCTTAGGTTTTAAGATAACATCAGATAACACTTCATAAATTTCATCACCCATTTCTGGATCATGAACTTCAATCCGGAAAGGTAAATCATTCACAGTTAAGTTTTTAACATGTAGGAAATTAATACCGATTAAAGTTTCAGTTAGTGCTGTGAAATCAACAATACTGTCGATGTTTTCAGCACCTGGCATTCTACTTAAACGATGATATAGTTTTTCCCATGTGGTAGTGGTAATATTGACATTTAAAGCCCCGATTGTGATTTTAAAATCTAGTTCTCTCGGGTCACCAGGATTTAAACCACCTGTAAAGATGAAGATTTCATCAGGATGAGTCTTTTCAACAGAAGGTGCAAGTTGAACTGGTCGATTTAAAAATACATGATTTAACTCAATTGGGTTAGGCATCATATTTTTAAAGATCAACTGGGAGTTAGAACCATATTCTAATACCATATTGTCATTATCATACTTACCACCATTTAAATGCAATTCTTCGCTCAGGAATTCAGATGCTACAAAAGTACGCAATACAGAGCCTAGACCATTATTGAATGCTTCCATGTATGGATTTAATGGATATACCGCCGGTCCCCATTCTGATGGTTCTGGTTCACCCCATGGTAATCCGTCAACATCAGGGAAACTATTTTTAAGCCCATTATTAATACCATAATGAGTACCATGGAATGGCATTACGTTATTTGGAGCCTGAACATCATCATTCCACATACCTTTAATAAAATCAACAAAATCAGTTTTATTAAGACGAGCAATATCAGTTGTTGGGCAGTATGTGATTTTACTTCCACTAGCTTGTAGCTTAGTATTAGGTAAGATCACCATAGCCATTCTAACTTCAACAGGATCATCATTTCCATCTAATAGGTTAATGGTCAATTCAATGTTCTTATTAGAGATGTTTTCAATCTCACCCATTACACAAGGAGTGAATGTCCAATCAAATAAATTGAAGGTAGCTTTGACATATGGTTGGAAGTCAGGAGATTCTAAAATTACATTTAGCTCACTAACAACGGTTTCAAGATTGGCTCTGAATTGACTATCGCTACGAACCTCAAATACTTCCCATTCGCCAGGGCTCTGTTCAACTCGTAAACGAACTGTGTACCAGTTAGCTCTGGCCATCCCAGGTGGAATAATATTGAATGCGATAGTATTAGCTGGTAGGTTAGAGCCACCGCTGCTACCACCGCTAGTTGTGCTATAGTAACCTAATGAACCAGGTTTAGCATTATACCCACCACAAACAAATTCAATATCATCTTCAGTAAAGTCACAACCATGTACTGAGTTAAGGATATCAATATCAAGCTCAGGAATCCCAGAAGAGATAAAGCCTTCTGGAACAACTTTAGTAATTAAAACACGATTATAGAAATGTACTCGTGTTTTACCATCTAACATTAAGAAGATGGCCTTGGTATTATGCATACCACCAGTAGTCTTTTCAACAGAGATAACTTCTTTTGCTTCTTTACAAGTTTGTAAGATATCCTGTAGACCTTGGTTTTTAGAACTAATCGTTCTCAGTTTCTTTCTTAATTCAGTCATGTGATTAACTCCAATAGACTCATAAAAACACAACTGAAACAAAAAAATAAAGGGAGCCGAAGCTCCCTTTAAATTATTTAGCTTCCATCTGAAGAATTTGATTCATCAGTAACGGGATGATTGATTCGCGCCAATCGTTTGCTTGAGAATGACAATGACAGTCTAATTGATATTTAGCCATCAATGAAACTTTATTATCAGGCTCCTGACTAACTGTAGACTGATTATCAATAGTGGTTTCTAAATCGACATCTTCAAAAAGACCATGTCGATGTATTTGACGGCCTTCTTTAACTACTAAAAATGGTTCAACTAAACCAATAAGAATGAGCGAGCTTTTAATAAAGTCTACATGAGTATTCGTATTTAAAATTACATTAATAGAATTACTAATACGGTCGAATAACCCATCTTCTAACTTATTAATTTGTTCCTTCATTAACATAAAAGGTTCAAAAGAATGGCAGAGATTAGCATGCGTGCGTTTCTTTTCTAGAAGATTTAGACCAGTAAAATCTTCTAAAGTCAAACCACTTGCTTTAATTGGTTCTAAGAGATCAGTCGCATCATCAACTGGAATAAGGTTTGTTAACTGGTAAATGTTACGATTTTGCATAAGATACACTAAGGTTTTTAATGCAAACATTTGCTCATAAGCACTAACAGTACCATTAGCATTAAAGACATGCAACAACAACCCAAAAACTTTCTTTATAGAATCAGTATATAGGTTACTATATTTACTCTGACTTGTTACTTTAAAAGTCATATTAAACATTCGGTTAAGATCACGAATGAAAACATTTTGAGATAATAAGAAATCAGAAATAGTATTATTACTTCTCGCTTCCTCTTTAATCGAAGTTATGGCAAATTCACGCTTGGTTAAAATTGATAAAGATTTTGATTGAACAAAATCATTCAATGTGAAATAGCGTTCTGCAAAATCGCCATATCGATTTGCACGTTTATCTTCAGTAGTGTTTGGGGCGATAAAATTCTCTAATTTATCGAATACCTGGATCATACTTTTTCCTCCAATTTGTAAATCATTTCATCAACCACTTTAATAGACATCACATCGCGATAATCTAAAAAGCGAAGTTCTCTTTCTTTATTAGACTCTGGAATAATATCGTCGCGTAGGTTACGGAGATTATTGATAGTATAACCAGAGCCATCTTCACTGATTTTGAATAAACCTTCAAGGTTCTCTGGTTGAAAAATGAACTCTAAGAACTTCATAAGCAAAGTAACTGCTTCGATATTCTTAATTACTTCAAGAACAAATGTCAAACCGACTTTACTTTCTTTTAGACGAGTTTTTAATTCGTCTAGGTCAGCAGGCTGTTTCCAGTTTGGATCGATATCAAAACTTACCAACATTAAAAGAGTTGCTTTAATATTAAGCGGTGTTACCAGATGGAAATGATAACCGAAGTGCTCAAGATACTGTCGAATAAAAGCTCGAATTTTAAATCCATCAGGCTCATCAATATTAATGTATAGATCATTAAAATCATTGATATAAGCTAATTGACCAGCGATATCAAACGTATATTCTTTAGCACTGAATGCATTAAGTTTCTTTCGATTTTCTTCAGTGCTAACATGACGACTAACAGGTTTATAGCTAAACTGTGAAAGATCAGTTTCTTCCAGAAGCTTAACTTCAGCTTCAGTAAGCTCCCCATGTTTCATACCCTTCATGGTTAAAATCATTCGAAGGGAAATTTTCTTAATTAAATCATCAAAAAGATTCATAAATCTTCCTATTGTAAATGAAAAATAAGTAGAGGAATTTCTCCCTCTACGGGTTGGTGTTAAAGTGCTTTGATTTTCTTATCGACTTCCTCTGTGAGTTTCTGTTTAAGGCGATCGATTAAGTTGATCATGTCTTTATGGCGTTGTAACATTGCATCGGCCACATCACGCGGATCATCGTACTCAGTGAAAAGGCAATCTGAATCAAATTCTGAATCTGTAAAGTATTTAGATTTAACCCACTTACCTTTAGTATATATTTCACCATTGTTACCAGTGCAATCTTTTGCAACCCGATTGACGAAGTAATCACTTGTGTTTCTAGGCACTGAATCAATTTTAACACAAGTGATTTCGGTCTCTACTCCAAGGGCTTTATATTTTTCCTGAGTTTCTAAAGCACGCTCATAGTTATCATCGAAACGAGTAAAATTCATATCGATTGCATGTCGATAATCACCGATTAAACTAAATGGAAGAATTGACTGAAAACCATTTAGTGTAACACGTTTATCTGCTAACGCATCTCGCATTAGGCTTACATCACCAAGAACATATGCTTCTAATAATTCAAAACATTCATTAAAATCAATTCCAACTTGACGTTTAATGTTTGCTTCAATATCAGATGCTTTAACCACAGGAGCATTGTAATCGATATGATTGCCAGCGGCTAAATTCAGATGAATCGCACGTTCAATATCAATATTATTTTTAGTGATGTTGAATTCCATATATTGTTCAGGATCGATCGTTAGAGTTTTATAAGGTAATGCTTCTCGTTCAATTGAACATAATTTTACCGTCTCTTTTGGTAAATAATTTTTTAACTCAGTCTTATCTAGAAGTTGCAAACCGCACACTTCTGTAACTGTGTTAATTATATCATCGCCATTACTTAGACCTTCGACTAAAGTTTTAGCAGAGATAATAAAAGGATCATCCCCTAATAAACGCTTGCGAGTTGCATCGGCAAATGGGCCAATCACCATAAATTTAATAAAATAACCATCTTCATTTTTAACAACATCAGCCAAAATTAGCCCAATAAGTTTTTCATTAGTTATCAAATGTTTTTCTAAGGCATCTTTAAAGTTGTGGTTTACTTTAGAACTTGGCCCAAATTCCACAGCATAACAACTTCCAACTCGTTCAATATATTTATCAAAATGCTCTAGCCATTTAATAGTGGCTGGATTTGCCGGCACAAACTGCCCAGTAAAATATGAGCCATGGGTTTCTAAAGTATTACGATTTAAAACTAAAGAACAATGTTCACTGATGATATTCATTATTACTACCTAGATAAAAGAAGGGGGTGTTTCACTATAATAATGTATATCTGTCTTTATTTGAAAAAAAAAAATAAGGAGCCGAAGCTCCTTACTTAATCATGCAACAACTTGTTCAAGATCAATGGCTTTAGTAACAACCAATTTGAAATGATTCACATCCTCGATCTCGACAATCATGTTACGCAACATGCAGTTAAATGTTACTTTATAGATAGGCGTATAATGCACAAACCGCCCATTCCCCATATACAAATTCGGCATAAGGAACCGAAACGCATCTGCTACGGATGCGTTCTTTCCTTTTTCATTTTTAGCCTTATTTATTGCTACCTTAAGAGCTTCCAGATTTCGAGATTTAATCGTATCTGCTGCTATGGTACCGGCAGATGGCTTATACTCTTCAATTATATTGATAAGGCTTTTACAGTTCGATGAAGTAAGCTCGGCTTTATTAGACCGACACATCATAACTGTATAGACCGGACCAATCTTCTGGATTGCAAAATGGGAGATTGGACTTTCCCCAATTATGTTGAATACAAGTTTCTCATATACCCCATCCCGACCGCCTGCAACCAAACTAAATAGGTCTTTTCCAGAAGCCATGTAACCAGCTTCCGTCTTTAACTTCTTAAGTAGATTTTTCAACTGTGCAAGGTTGATAGCGGTAGTTTCAGTAGCTAACATTGTAGTAGATAATTTTAACATGATAAAGTTCCTTTGTCGATCTAACGACACAATTAGGATAAGATTAATGAACTAGTAAGTGGCATGACTCTTTAACTAAAAAGAATACACAACCGCTAGGTCATGTAAGTAATATGTATCTGAAATAAATTGGAATCAAAAAAAAAATACCCAGACGAATCTAGGTATTAGTGGTTTTAATTTACAGCCTTTGTCCTGTAGAAGGACATGGCTGTTGCAGACTCTTCAGTATACTCAACCAGATTATCATATACTAAGTCCCTACTAATATATTCATTATCAATAAGTTCTAGTTCTAAGATATCATTTACATAATTGAATTTAAAAGTAACCATCTCCTTTTTAAACCCATATGCAATGAAGCGAGTATCTTTATTGATTTGTAATTTCCAACCTTCAAGCATTGGAAATGCGGAACCAATAATAAATAAATCACAAAGCTTATTACCAATAAAATCCTTTTTATCTTCTACGCTGGTTTTCAGAATGTAAGTTCGAATCTTCTCAACCCTGAAACCAATTAATTCCAATGCTTCTTCTTCAGTGAGAACTGTGTTGAATGAATTGGCCGCAATATCTGCTTTGAATTTATTCATAAACTCATCAAACTGGGCATGGATTTCTTTATCAATCATGTTTAATATCCTTAATCGAAATGAACAGAAGGCGGCAGATATGGTCTAATTTTATTCGATTAGATTTCTTTAAAGTCTTCTCGTTAAGTTGAGAAAGAACTTCTGGTAAAGAAACCCATTTTAAATCTTTTAAACCTTTGTCTAGCCAACCGAATCGAATAAATGAATTCTGAAAAACTACAGAATCTTTTGCGATTTCATCACCCATTAAAGCAAGCTTAATTGTTTTAAGCATTGCAGTATGATCAATCGAATATGGGTGATAATGAAACACTCCTTTCTCTGTTCTGCGATAATATAACCAAGTGTTACTTGGGGTGATGATGTTCTTTGTGTTTGGATCAATAAGTACCTTGCTCATAAAACTACCTGTAACATGATAAAAGAAAAGATTATTAAAGAGGGTCCCTAGGGACCCTCTTAGTTATTAGATCGGTTGGAAAACGTAATAACCAGAGTCATTTAGAATAGTACGATTCTTAAAGACTGGTAAGCTGTAATTGTCAAGTGTAACCAAGGTAGTTAAAGCTTTATAACTTTCTTGTGGAACATTTGTAGTTAGAAGCTTATTAATCACCCCAAACATTTCACTACGATCTGATTGATTAATCGTCGCATAACGAATTGGAGACGCTACCGTGAAGTCTGTTTTAATTACCGGAACAAAGATATAGTTACGATACATACACAAACCATTAGAAGCTTCAAACAATGTAGGTAAAGCAGAACACAGGTTCATATCAATGATTGGCACGATCTGTGGATTGTCTTCATACACACTATTAATCAACTTCTCAATATCCGACCAGTCGCGGAGAATACTGGTTGTTTTAATACCCAGTTTAAGAGTTGTTGATAAAGCATTACAAACCGCATCATTATAGATACGATAAATAATATCATACGTTGCTGGACAGAAGATCTTTTGAGCAATGAGTAAAGCTGCTTTGATATCATTTAATTTAGTCTCAACAGAAAGTCGCTGAGTAATTTCAATGAATTCAACAAACTCATCACTTGTTCGATCGATGTTTTCGAGATCATCAATACGATGCTCAATAGTCAATGCTATGACATGCTCATCCCATTTTGGTTCTTCAATTACTTCGGTTAATAAATCGCGAAGTTCATGTTCAGCACCAATTGCTCGATTATGCGCATCATAGATACCATCAAGCACAGAGCTCTTGGTAATCTTAATAACCTTTGTTGAATGCTCTAACTCAGGTTTATCTTTGTTCTCTTCTTCCTCAATAAAGGCTTTTACTTTATTAAGAGAAGCTTCTTTCATCTTCTTATCGAGATCTTCTACAACCATACCGATATTGTTTGGATCACGATTCGGAGAAAGGAAAATATCTGTACGATGTTTTTCATAGTTAAACATGCGATCACCTTCTAAGACTTGTACCAGCACTTTCTTCTGATCTTCTGAATAGACCAGTTCTTCAATTCCTACATAATAGAATGGAAGATCTTTAAGAACTGAGGGTAATAGAGCATAGTTCTGACCAGTGATTACTTCACCATCATTTAATTTTTCCACGATAATTTCCTCTTCTTTTTCTTGACGACGACTTTCATTTCGACGACCTTCTTCACGATTAGATTTACGTTCATCACCATCCCGTTCAAAAGAGCTAGTATGGCGTTTCTTATCATCGCGATCATTGCGACGAGAGCGACGACTATCATCGCGTCGATCATCATCACGTCGATCACTACGACGAGCTTCGCGTTTAGCATCATCGACAATTTCACCGTAACGATCCATACTGCTACGAAGATTGTCCTCTTCTTTTCGAGTCAAGTCACGGGTTAGGCGATATTCATTTAAACATTGAAGTGCAGTTGCTTCTGCAACAATGCGACCATATTTTTTAACCATATCATCGAAATCACGATCACTGGCACGTTCTGCATCCCGACCGTATACTTCTTTTACTGGATAAACAATTTCCTCCAAGGCACGAGTATCTAGCCCACGATCAAGTCGATCTAGAGCATTCTCTACATCTCTTGTTGCTGCATTACGAATAAGATCGCCAAGTGATGCTCGCGCTTCATCTACCAACTTATCTAAAAAATTCATTTCCAATCCTTACTGTTCACTTGATAATACTTTTTCGATTCGTTCTACAACAGGGGCGAAGATTTCCTGATGATGTAAAACGCCTAAATTATCGATTTTGGTATATGGGTTAATTTTATCAATCCCAATTGGTTCACCTTTGGATTGAGCAAAGGCACTACCAATGGTCATGTACGATGGGTCTAAACGCCAACGTGGATTTTGTAAGTCAGATTTATTTCGCTGACTCTTCTTCCCTGTGGCATTATCTTGAGGTAAGACCTCGGCAGTGATACCAAAGATTCTAACATCACAAGGAGAAGAGATAGAAACACAATATGGCTTTCCACTGTTGTTACTAAAGATTAGCTTAGGTCGTAAATAACGAACGAACAAATCATTAATACGCTTATGACTTAGTTTTGCTGGTTTAATCTCAGCGATCTTATACGTGATCGTAAACAACGTTGTGATGATTGTTGAAAGAACATATCGCTTAATCGTTAACTGACGACCCACCAGAGATGATGGGGAGTTCGAACGATTGTGTACAATACTATCATGATTCTCAATGAGGTAGTAAAGGAAATCGTACATATTCTCAATACGAATTCCATTCTGCTCAAAGATCTCAATTGTCATTTCATCAACATAGTTATCAGATGCTTTGATGTGCTCAGTAATTTTACTTACCAATGCAGAGTTTAACTGACCATCTCCAAAGATAATCTTACCCAACATTAGAGCCCACCAGATAGGATCTTGGATATCATCACGTTTAACATCATCCGGGAACATATCAAAAATATACATTGCTGATACGATCATGGATTCGATTGGTTGAGTCCAGTGTTCTTTCTTGATGGCGATACGCATGTCATGTGGTTGATATACCTTATCCTTAGGATACCAATTAGGAATAGTCCCAATTGTAGAATAGATATACCAATCCTTGTGACCAACTCCTTCTGCGGTAAGCTCGTCAAAAGAGCCGAACTTTAATTCGGCTAACCCGGTAAAACGTTTGAATGCTTCAACAAATCCGTATTTGATAAATAGATAGTGCGCATTCAAAGCGATTCGTGCTTGAGAGAATTTATTCTTCTCTTTCTGCACTGCTCGCAAAACGTTATGGCTACAACCGTGATATAGAGTCACGTTTTCCCAATCATCATTTCTAAGCACCATATAGTACAAACGATTAAAAGTACATGGTGTAGAAATGAATTGTAAGAAGATCTGCCCATTGGTAACTTGTAGAACAGAATCTTTAACAATTGGTTTATTGTAGAATGGTTTACCAATGATGTGTGTAACTCCCACATCATCAGTAAATGATAAGAATAAATGATAAGGTCCTAATAACTGCCCTTCATATTCTAATCGATATTCCATCATATATACATCAGTTCGCGCAAAATCCCATTTACGCGAATTATCAACTGTCTTACGATTTGCAAAATATTGATAAACTTCATTTGGACGCATGCGGCGAGAACCGAGATACCTCATTCCATTAGGAAATGATTTCTCACAACTACGCAATACCCGGTCAACATAAGCAACAACCTGTTGCTCTGTCAATTGGTTTACCGCAAACCCTTGTACGATTTCTTTCGTGAACTTGGGTTCTTCACGGTAGGCCATATTTCGATACTGACTAGACACTCTAACTCTCCTTATGGCATGCTAATATAGCAATAACAAATGCAATAAACGCTACCACGAATAAACAGATCAGTTTTCCAGCTAGGATCATGATAATTCCTATTTAAATAATAATACTAAACCAGCCCCAATTATCATTGGTAAGAATTTAATCAATTCACTACTATCTTTACGATCGTAGGAGCGCTCTTCATAATAGGACTTTCTTTGTAAAGATTGCCATTCCATTTGAGCTTTCTCTCGATCTAAGTTAGCGTTTAGCAATTCTATCTCCTTCTTGTGCCGAGTTTCTTGATGTTTAAGATCAGATTGTGCAAGTGCCAAATCTTTCTTTATTTCATCTGCCTCGGCTTGATATTTCAAAGTATTTGATTTTAGGTTTTCAGTTTCTATGGAATTAGAATGTTTTAGATTATCTAATTCCTTGGTCATTTCTGCACGAGCAGCTTCCTCCAGATTTCCTAATTTCTCAGCCTCTTCGTAGCTTCGATAAGATTTGATACTTTTATCGAACTCTTCCAGACTCATTGGAACGTGTACATGATCACCGTCTCCAGAAGATGAACTTACAACAACCCCTTCAACTTGTGCTGGATCTCTATTAGGTTTGATCTCATAAACCATACCTGATATATTTAAGTATCGATTCCCTATCCTATTTCTAGGATCATTGATTTTAATCATGAAATTAAAATGATTTTCTGTTCGATTGTTTAGAGTCAATCCGTTCAGAATTAAAGATACCGTGGTAGGATGTATTACGGTTATCCCAATCTTTGGAATATAGACTACTATATCATGCTCTTTGATATAAACAGCATTATTATAATCGCCTAAATCCGCCTTACTAAGTCTTGCCTCTATGATCCCCTTACGTGTATTTCTAGACGCCTTAGAATCCATAAACAACGAATCCATTAGATTCTGTCGATACTTGGCAACATCAGTATCCATTTCCTCATTTGAGAAGTTAACCGTTACCCCTTCGGCTAATGTGTAAGTCTCAACGATTTTAAATTCTAATGTTTTATTACCAGGATTAAATCGACTGGGGATTTTAAATTCCATTCCCCTTCGGTCTAGTACCACCACATCTACTCCAAGTGTATTGAAGTACCTTATTTCTTTTACAAATGGTGCTCGATCTCCATGATAGGAAAGCGGATCAATTGCAGTAGAAGGTAAAGATATGATAGTAGGGTTTACATCCACTTGAAACTCCCAGTATGACCATTTCACTAAAATAATGTATATCTATAAAAACTTTGAAAATAAATAACCCTCCCCATATGGGGAGGGTTAATAGGGGGCTCTAAACAAAACTTAAGACCTTAAACTCAAGTTAGTTTATTGTGATTACTCACATATTAATTGCTTTTCAGTTTTTTATTACTTAGGGAATTAAAGTGTCTTCTAACCCAATACCCACGAATAAAACTAGCAAGTGTACAGCAACCTACTGATAACATCGAAGCAACGGCAGTATTATCGACATTACTAATGATTGTGTAAGTAATCACATAAGCAATCACACCCCCAATTGAAACATTAACAAAAGTTTCAATGAAAGCATCCTTACGACTTTGATTCATGTTTAACAGCCTCTGAAAAGAAGTTCGCCATTCCTACAAAACTTAGAGCAGTTGAAATAGGTTTTGGTTCTTTTGGAAATTTACCCGCTATGGTTTGTACCAATGTATCTGTCCAATTGATCGGAAGCTGTTTAAAGAACTCCACTGCATTTGTTACATCATCCTCACTTTCAAAATACCTTGTACAGATTCCTAGTAAGCCTATTGATTGATTAAAATCAATTAAACAATTACCATTGATAGAAGTTAGTATCATTCTTTTATCACCTGTCCCAATTAAAGGTACATGAAACTTTTCTATTCTAAGATGTGGATCTTCCTTTGGATGTAGAAGACCAAGACCATAATCACTCCAGAACATACTTCTATATTTAACGATCTTTGTTTTTACTTGAATATTCGAAACTTCTATTTTTGATTTTAATTTTTCGGCTGAATATGTGATAGTAAATTTATCATCAAAAACTTCATAGTCATATTCGTTATCAAGATCTGTGTATGTTAAAACTGATCCATCACTTAAGTGGAAATTCATACCACCAATAGCAGATATAAATTTCTTATCATGCGATTCAACATATGTTGTTTTATCCAACATTGGTTTTACTTGTGAAAATTCTGAGATCTCAGATTGATCTAAAGAAGATACCAGAATGATATCTTCTTCTTTATAACCTTCCTTAGTAAGTTCTTCGATAAGATGATTATAGAAATTAATTGCTTTCATAATTTTACCTAGATTAAATTGAATTAGTTCATGATAATAATGTATGTCTGTTTAAATTTGCGGCATAAAAAAGAAGACCCCGAAGGGTCTTCTTTAGTATTACTATTTCTTTCGATTAGAAAGTCATAGCAACTGGGATCTTAGTAGTGAACGATTCGCTAACACCAGTCAAGGTGATACGAATAGACCATGGGCACAGGCTGATGTGTTCACAACGAGACATTACGATTAACTCGCGAGAGTTTGAACCGTTACGCTGAGTAGTAATGGTAGTAACCAGCTCAGGAATGTACAGGAAGTGACCGTTGTTGTGTGGAGACCACTGAGAACCAGGGATAGAAAGACCAATGAATACTTCATGTACGTTGTCTTCCAAACCACCCAGACGACGATCTTCATGAGATTCAATCACAACATCGTACGGGAAGTTATCACCTAACCAACCAGCAGTTTCTTTCACGTTCATGTGTTTAGCGAACACAGGGTTAGTACCCACAATGATCGTAGGCTTCGCACCATCTACACCAGTTTGCAGACGAAGAGAAGTTTCATATAGAGACTTACGCAGACCACGGAATACTGCCTCACGGAACAGGTTACCGAATGCATAACGGAAATCTTCGTTCACGTTCTTAGAACGAGTCGTAGAGATCAAGTCAAGCATGTTCACTTTAATGTGATCGGCGAATGGGTTCATCACCCAACGACCAAGTGCCTTAATATCAGGACGTGGCAGAGTATTGTCGTAAGATGTAACATGCGCCATCAATGCTTCGTGGTTAGCGAACATATGAGTGATTGCATTGTTATCGTTACGGATACGAACCGCAGTGATTGGAGCAACAAAGTCAGAAGTCGTACGAGTTTCAGTTACTGGAGCGATCGCAGAAACTGGAGAGTTCAGACGAACAACATAACGTTCATGGCGTTCCATAGTACCACACAACGGACCGCGCTGACGTAAGTTGAAGTTAGTACGGTTCATGTCTGGGTACCAACCAACCAAATTGATTGACTCAATGTTAGACTTCATCGTAGTAACAAGTGCTTCGTCAACTTCACGAACGGCAATGTTGTTAGAGTTCACGCGCATTGCATACTTCTGCAAAGAACCCCATGCTGGGTTAACTGTAACCAAACCAGTTTCAAGGTTAAGGTTAGAAGTTACGTTCATTGCAAAGTGAAGAATGTGATCTTCGAACTGTGGATCACGAAGGAAAGCCAATGCCGGAGCAAGCTGACCAGTAACATCACGAGTTTCGCCAGTCAATGGAAGTTGTTTGTTGATGAAGTTCAACATCACATCCATATCCATGCCTTCAAGAGCGCCTAGGTATGCGGTACGACCAAGGTTACGAAGGTTGAACTTAACGATGGATTTAACACCAGCTTTGTTTTTAATCTCGACATAAATGTCTTGAATACGCGCACCGTTGGCAATCTGATCTTCAGAACCCATCTCACCAGTGAAGCCAGCAACAGATGCTTGGGAAAGACCGATCAAGCCAATCTCTTTACCAATTGCAAGCGGGGCAGTTTCAAAGCTGTGACCTTCAAGGGTAACAGAAGTAGGATCAATACCAACAGCAAAGTTTGCTTTAACTGCAGCATCGGTGTCTTCGTAAACCGGATAAACACGAGTGATTTCGTTAAACAAAATTGTTGGATCGTTAACCGCTTGGTAAAGTGGAATACGTTCAGTGCCTTCAACAGAACCATCATTTTTGTGACGGAAGTTGTGGAAGTAAACTTGGTAGCGAGTAAAGATCTGAACACCGTTTTGGTCTGGTGTTAAAGTCAATGTAGGATAGAACAGTTCTTGCAACGGCGATTGACGCGCAGCATAAACGTTATAAACCATTGAGTAAGCACCAAACTCATGAAGAGATGCTGCATCGTATGCTTCTTGAGCGATCGCTTGGTCGGCAATAACGTCAGAAGTAAATGCACCAGATGCCAATGGATCAGAATCGCCAGCGCCATCGATGTTTACTTTAGTTGCGTAAGCAGCGTACTTCTCTGGGTTTTCAAGAGCAGCGGCAACAATCGCACCAGCTTGTAACTGAGATTCAGTTAAGATCGCATCACGACCATCGGCAACACCAGCTTCGCCATTACCTTCAATGGTTTCACCATCTTCAGATTCCAGTGCCAGCTTATGATGTTCTTTGAAGAAAGCACTTAAAGAAGATTTGGTTGCGCGCAGTTGAGTATGTACTGCAGTTTGTTGTGCTTCGTCAGCACTCTCTAAAGCGATCAAGCCATTAGTAGTTAAACCATTGGTATTAACAATGGCATTAATTTTTCCTTCAGATTTTGCTTGTGCCATAACACTGGCAAAAACCTTGCCAATGATGTTACGTTCACCCTGACCTACTTTTAACATGTTTTAAACTCCATTAGTTCTTAAACAATTTTGAGTGTTACTCTCATATTTATTAGTAACAACTTCTAAAATCAAGTAATTTTTTAAACAGGTGAGTGCCTGCAACATTTGTTAGTCCTTCTTCCTCAATAAGGAAGATGCCCAACTTCTCATCTTGTTTTAACTGTAATGGTAAAACATCTTCGGCGGATACTATACCTAATCGAACAGCAATAATAGTTGTGTCCGAGAGTTTCGTAATGTTGTAGTTAGCTACAATATTCCATAGACGATCCATGGAAATAGATTGCGCCCCTTCAAGGAAGGGAGAGAGTATCTCCTTCTTACCAATGGAGTTTTCCTCATATAATGAATCTTCTACAGCAGTTGGATTACCACCATAGTGTTTTTTATTTGATTGGAGATATTGAAAATCAATATCTTTTGGTAAAGGAATCGCATGAACTATTTTATATAGTCTAGTTACTTGCTCATTGTAAAACTTAATATCATCCTCTGTTAATATGGAATTTACCGTATCTTTATCAGACAAAATACTTTCAGTCAAACCATGTGCTTTCAGCGTATCGTCTAGCCATGTGGGGATAATAAAAAACCTCACTGCCTTAAACATTGCTGACTTAACATGTTGTTCGATCTCACCCGCTGGGGTATTGAAACTAACGCTTGTCATTTGTACCGCCCTTATTCGGAGTTAGAATGGACATTAAACATTTTTTAACCAGTTGTATTGCTTTACTTTATCTAAGTAATAGTGTAGGTGCATCTGAATTTGAATCAGCCTCACTTATCGCAAAAGATTCACTTATCGCAACAAAACATAAAGCTTTAAATTTAGATACTGGTGCCGATACAATTACAGAATTAAAAAATGTAATTACATGGCAACTCAATATTAAAGATTATGATAAGTCTTTACTTGATGCTCAATTAAAAATGAAGCTCAAGGATGACATTGATTCAATTGATGCTATTAATGGTATCTTAACCATTAGTGATGAGAAGTCTCTATTCAAGCGTTTAAAGGGTCTTAAAACCACTTGTAGCTTATATAAGAATAAGCTGGAACTCCTTAACGTTATGGACTCTAGTCGATTTGCATATCGACTAAATGATATTGGTTCAGATAAAGAAGATGGAATTTTAGAAGAACTAGAACAGAAAATTCACAAAACTCGTAAAGGTATTGGGAATACTGCTTCATATATTGGTTCGGTTGGATTTAATGATCGTAGTCAAATTAGGGATACATTAGTTAAGGGTAATAAGGAATATTCCCTTGATGGTATTCTTACATATGGTTTACAAGGCTGGAATAACCTCTTTGGGGATCATCAGGGTCAAAGACGTGGTGAGACCTTATTATTATCCGCAATGGGTCATAGCTATAAATCTGGTCGTTTAATGAACTCTTTTGCAGAGGCCATTGAATTTAATAAACCTACTTATATTTTAGACTCTTCTTTAAAGCTACCGCCTGAACAACGTAAAGCTTGTGCAATCCATATCACTATTGAAAATAACTATCTTGGTGATACTCAGCAACTTCTTAAGTATTATAAAGAACAGGAAACTGGTAAACCATTTAGCATCATTGGGATGACCGATGAACAGCTTGATGAATACTCTGAATACTTAGAAAGTAAGTTAGCTAAGAAAGATGGTATCCATGGGTTTATTGAACAACACGATTCCTCAACTTTTACTTATGAAGATTATTTTGATATTATTGCTAAATATCAAGGTTTAGGTTATGAGGTTCATTTTGTTTCTCTAGATTACGCTGGTCGTATGTCAACAAAAGGTTGTGTAGCATCTTCAGGTTCTGGTTCTGAGAAACGTGATTTGGTTAAGCGTCTACAGGCTCATGCGCTGAAACATAAGTATGCTTTACAAACTGCATGGCAGATGTCCTCAGATGCTCAGACTAAACTTCGCGAAGGAGAACAGTTCCTTGTTAAAGTTGTAAAGGAATTAGGTTACTACTTAGATTGTCGCACAGTGCATAATGAAGTTGATATGGAAATCTATCAAGCCTTTGTTATCGTTGGTGATAAGAAATACATTACTTGGCAACGTGGTAAACATCGTAAACCCGGTAATCAACCCGAAGAGAAAATGAAGTTCTGTGTTTACTTAACAAATCCAGTTGGTTTCGTACAATGGGATTACGGTAAGCAGCCAACATTCACTCATCGATTAGATAGTAATTTTAATAATATGAATTCTTCTGAATTTTTCGATTAATTAAAGAGGCCCCTAGGGGCCTCTTATTTTACATCATTGCATTTGCTAATTTCTGCGCATAGTTATTCTTTTTCCATGCTGGGCCATTGTAAGCCGCAACAAAAGGAATGCAATCTGAAGCTTTAGTTGAAATTGCAAGGAACTTAGAACGAAGTCCATTTGCATTAATAAACCCAGCTAACATTTTATAGTGTGCGTATTCATTATTACGAGCATCCCAAAGCATATCGATTGGATGTACATATCCACAATCTTTATACCACTTACCCATAACTTGGAAAGAACCAATACTTACTGACTGTAGTGCGGCATCTGGATCAATACAAACTGCAGCAGCTAGTTTATCCCAGCTATCATTGATGCCATTCTTATCAGCATCGCTTGTGTAACCTCCACTAGAAGGACTAGCAAGAAAACCAAAGCTTAACCAATTAATTGTTTTCTTAACAAACTTATGGAAGTAATGACGTTCATAAAGAATTTTTGGTAGCCCACTATCAAACCAACCAGAACCATTGGTTTCAACCTTAGCTACTGCTTTAATTCGTTTAGTATCCTTATCCCCTAAACTTTTAGCAATAAGTAAACGTTCTTCCTCGGTAATTGCTTTTGCATTTTTATTTGCAAAAACTAAAATAAAAGTAGAGCGAGTTAAGGGCCCTGCTTTACCATCTTCTACTAGATGGTTGATGTTCAAACGTTCTTGTTGAATCTTATTATTCAACCACATTTGCAAATCTTTAACATTCATAACACATCTCCTAACAATGGTCATAAAATAGAGGGGGGTTACCCCCTCTATTATTATTCTGCTGGGATTTGTTTCATGATTTCAATTGTGGCTTTTTCTGCTTCCCGAATAAGTTCAGGATCAATTGGTTTCTCTTTAACCACTGCTGAAGTAAATCCAACTGGAATTGGAACAGCTCCTGCATTTGCAAATGCATGATCGATTAAACAGTATTTAATCTCTTCAAAGATCTTATCTCGCTCAGCAGTGAAGCTAAAAGTACATTCAGTTCCTTTTACATCAACAGTAATACCATCTACTACACTAATGTTTTTAATGGCAACATCTTCTAGCTCTATATTCTTTAAACCACCAAACATAGAGCAACCAGACATAACTACAGAAGCAATAGTTAGAGAGATGGCAATTAGAAAGTTTTTAATTCGCATGAGTTTCCCCTTAAAAGATTAATCACTCATACAATGAATAAAAAAAAAAAAAATAAGGAGCCGAAGCTCCTTATAGTTTATTGTGGTTTACCTTTATAATCTAAATCAGAGTAGATTAACTTGCCTGTGGTGACCAAACCCAAAGCTATTTGCTCAAAACTATGATCAGCTTTTATCTTAGCCTTACTGAGTTGTTTAAGATTAAGAGGTTCATTTCCAACCCAGTGTAATAAAATGTTTCTACCCGAAGTCTTTAAAACTAGGTCAATACCATAGTGGCGACCATCTTTAAAACTTGTGATTTCATATCTACCATCATTCCTAAACCAATTATTGTAGAATGAAGACCAGTTATATTTCTTTTCTAAATATTGTTTTACAAAATCTACTGATTCTGATAAAACACAATTAAAAAGATTAATAGGCCTTGGATTATCGAGGAAGGCTTCTACTTTATCTATTTCAACTCTAGCATCATTGAAAATAACTTTAATATTACCACGGAAGATGCGAGTATATGCAATTAGCTGATCTAGGCTAAATCCATCCTTCTTGGAGTAGTAGTATTCATTACTATCATTAACCTGATAAAAATCTAATGCTCCTAGGAAGAAATAAGTCTTACGCTTACATTCTTCTTTTGTGAATAATTTAATTTTAGTATTAATAATATTATCCTGATTAACTAAAATCCAAATTTCAAGCGACTCTAGATCATTACTTTGTTTAAGTAACCTTTGGTAGAGGGCTTCGCTAACCTTAGTGATTTTATATTCATTGTAAGTCAACAACTCATTTGGCAATTCCGTGTTTGGATTTGCTAAGATAAAGTTTTTGATTATATTGCGTTGTAAACGAGTTGACATGTTACTTTCCTAATTTGACAAAATAGATTAGAAAGAGAGTCCTAGGACTCTCTTTATTTTAAAGGTATTACCAGAATTCAGCAGGATTAGCCGGGTATTGTCGACCAGAATTTTCGTAGATCAAACCCATGCAATTAATAACATCAACATCGAAATCATAGTCACCTGATAAGATATGTTCAGGTAAAGTATCCAATGGGACAAGATAACCATGATTAATCAAAATCTTGTCTTCATTACTCATGACAAAAAGATGTCCGCTGCCGATATCAATTTTCTGAACTGCTTTTTCAATAATAACCTTGACTTCTTCAGATAGTGCTTTTAAATCAATTTTACTATTGTAGTGGTTGCCAATATTAATACAAGCAATACGTTCAATTGACTCTAGGGAAGAAAATAGACTCAACATGAATTCACTTTCTTCAGCTAGGTCAATTTTGTTTTGTTTGCAATTGACATGTGAAGAAACCGTCACAACAAATTCAAATTCATTTTCATCGAAACTGGCAAATGGTGCAAATGATGAATTTAAAATACCTTGTTTAATATAATCAATAGTTTCTTTGTCAATTCGATCTAATGAATAAACATAGCTAAATGATCCATATTCAAAACCAGATTCAGAGAAGTTACTTAAAACATCGTATAACCCAGCTGGAAGATTTGCAAGTTTGCAATATTCATCAATTAAAAGATGAGACTCAGCATAAGTCAATTTTGGAGTTTCACCAATGACTGAATCATCTTCATCAAAAAGATCAATCGTTAATTCTTCAGCGAGAATATTTCGAATATTCTCATTAGTGGTGATTTTATTCCAGTCAAAACCAGCAGGCATATTGTAGTCAGTGTACATATTACATTCCTTAGTGAGTTTGGAAGGAGGTTATATAACCTCCTTGTTTAAAAGATTAAAGTTTAATTACCGGTTCAATATATCCCCTGAAAGTTTTTTATCAGAAGAAACTGATTTCTGCATTGTCCATCTCCCGAGCTTCTCTAATAGCCTCTGCAAGTTGTCGCTCAAACACAATAGTAGTGCCGAGTTTTTTAGCATTGGTCATTTTACTTCCAGTTTCATTACCATCAGCGCAAAGTAAATGTGTTGTAGATTTACTTACTGAACTTGCGATCTTAGCGCCTCGTTCCTCTAAAATAGTTTCCCATTCTTTACGAGAAGCAAAATCAAATGAACCCGTTAATGCCCAATTCTGTCCATCGAACCATTTAGTTAAATTGTTTTCTTCTGGTTCCATGAAATAAACTCCACTACGATTTAAAATATCATAGAGAATTTCAAGGTTTGTGTAGCTTTGGAAATAAATGTAAATTAATTCGGCGGTAATTTCGCCAATATCTTCAACCTCTTCTAACTGGGAAGGACTAGCTCCCTTGATGTCATCAAAACTATTATCAAAATATTTTGCTAAGCGTTTTGCTGTGCCTAACCCAACCCCATTAATTCCAATAGCATAAAGAAAACGATAAAGTTCAGTTTCTTTAGATTTTTCAATCTCATCAAGAAGTTTGTCAATTGAAGCTTTGCCGAACCCATCGAGTTTATACATCTCCTCTTTAAATTCATGCAAGTGATAAATATCTGAAATGTTTGATAAATAACCTTTCTCAACCAATACTCGGATGATGCCAATACCAAGACCACGAATATTCATCGCATCTCGAGATGCAAAGTGTTCAATGCCAGTGACTAAGCGACCACCACAGACTGATACTCCTGTGCAATATAAGAAGTTACCTTCGCTATTGAGAATTGTATCTGAAGAGCAGACTGGGCATTCTTCTGGAATTCGAATTTCCTCAACGTGCTTTTCTCTAAGCTCAGTTAAAACTTTAGTAATCTTAGGGATAACATCGCCTTGTCTTGAAACAATAATCGAATCCCCAATCATGATTCCTAAGCGTTCGATTTCAGCTGGATTATGTAGGGTAACTCGAGATATAGTTACACCATGAATTTCAACTGGATTGATGTGTGCTACTGGAGTCAAAACTCCAGTTCGTCCAACCTGCCACTCCACTTTACTTAAAAAGCTAGTACCAACAGATGCTGGGAATTTATAAGCAATAGAGTGTCTAGGATATTGAGAGGTTGCCCCTAGTTCTTCTCGTACTGAAAGAGAATCTGCTGCAAACACAATACCATCAATTTCAACGTCATAACTTTCACGAAGCTTGGTGAATTTTTCAATAGTCTCCTCAACCCATTTCTTAGTTTCTTCCTTGCTACGGTTGCCACCGAGGGTACGAAATCTTTTATGACTAAAACCCATCGTAGTCATTTCTAGTAATACACTTGATAAATGATGAGGGAAAAGATAAGTATCTGTTGCTTCCCCTATTCCATAGGCAAAGAAGGCTAAAGGTTTATTTGCAACTTCTGCGATATCCAATGAACGTAAAATGCCACTTACCGCATTGCGAGGATTGGCATACATTTCTTTATCTTCGTTATGAAGTTTAGCGTTGAGTTTATGAAATGCTTCTTTAGGAATAACAACCTCCCCTCGCACTTCATAAATACCACTTCGACCATTAGCCAATACTTTTGGAACATTGCGAATGGTCTTAACTGCTTCAGTAACATCCTCTCCAATGACTCCATCACCACGAGTAATTGCTTGAAACAGTTTACTATCTTTATAAATGATTTCTAATGCTAAACCATCTAGTTTACCGTTTGCAAATAGTTGTCCCTTTACCGTATCTAAAGTTTCAAGAACTTCTTCAATTGAATGTGCCTTTTTTAGAGAAAGCAAAGGTTGTCGATGTTTTGCTTTTACCAAATTATCAAGAACAACTGAACCAACCTTGTCTGTAATACCACCTTTAACTTTAAATTGTGGGTGTTCTTTTTCAAGTTTAACTAACTCATTATAGAGTGCATCGTATTCCTCGTCGCTGATATCAGGTTTACCTAAAGTATGGTATTTAAAATTCGAGCACTCTAAATAATTGTTTAATTCCACAACTCGATTTTTAAAATAATTCGAATCGTACTGGGGTTTTTCATCAGACATATCGGTCTCCTAATTTACATAATTTTGGCAATTTGATAAAATACTGCATATTTAAAAAGCTCCCCCTAGGGGAGCTTTTAATCATTGCCACTTGGTAAATAAAAGAATAAAGATCCAGCTATTAACCTTGTAACGATCATTAAGTGTGACATCCATATTTGCAACATTAAAGATTGGACTATATGAAAGCGCACTTACACCAACAAAGTATTTGATCATTTGATCTTTAGAAGCCTCTGAAATAATATCCTCATAACGTTGAATGATTTCATTTCTTCTAATACTCTGGTAGATATCGGTATCGTAAGCAGAATTGAAATTACCCGCAACTCGATGAATAATCTCAGCTAGTATAATTGAGCGATAATCTGTTTTGATTGCTTTTTTAAGATAAGTCTTAGACACAACCTCATTAATTCTTGAAAGTTGTATCTTAGCATGAGCCATCTCACTTCTAAATCCATTTCGACTATCTGGTTTAGTAAGTTGAGAAATCACCTTGAGTAGTAAGAAATACTTAAAATGATTTTCTGTTAGCATACCTCGATTAGCTCGACTGGCAATTATATTTAAATGTGCCCTATTAATTTTGTTTGCTTCTAACTCATCCTCGACGCTATCTGCTAGAATAGTCATTGTTAAAGGATCAGTAGAACGGTATTCGCTAAGAATACTTGAGCGCACAATATCCTTAATCCGCTTTGGAAAAATATATTTACCCCGAACAAAACAACTCCATTGCCACATTCCCCGAAAATAACGATAACCAATTGTTAATAAGTATACGACAACTGTAAGCAAAACTGATAATAAAAGAATTCGAATGTCCATAGAAACCTCTGATCTAATTCATTTAGATAATATATATTTAAAGAAATTTAGCATGAGCATTATAGCCTTCTGGAATAGTCTGTAAGTTATCTGCATTAATAACTAAAGTTTCCGCTTGAGTGAAGACTCCATGCTGTGGTGCAAAATGTGAAATGTAAAACATCTGTGAGCATTGATTACTTACAACTGAGTCGTAAATCATCTTCATTGCTCTTACACGATGCGTATCGTCCATAGTGTTAGAGAACTCATCATTGAATGAAGGGAAGTCCTCTAGATCGTTTGTGATCATTATTAACCGCTTAAAGGCATAATTAATAATGTCCCGTTGTGAGCTAGATATGTTTGCAATATCATCACTCTTTTTTTGATTCATTACTTTAACTGGGAAATAGAAATCTAAATCTCCTTTCTTATTTCTACAAGGTAAAATCTCAATCGGATAAGTCCAAACGGATTTAATGATATCATTCATCAAAGTAATGAACTTAAGAATAAACTCATCCATCACTTCACCAAGCAAACCAGTCTTAGGACATAATTCATTTTGAAGAATTGTAATATCTTCAATTGAGTTATCTGTAGCTTCTTTGTCCTTTAAAAGATTATCTCGATTATATTTGAGATAAGTGATATTGGTAATTTCCTTTTCAATCTCAGTTAACTCTGCAGTTAAATCAGCTTTAGAAAAGAATACGAATTGGTTTACAAGATTGATTAGATTCTTTTCATTGTAATCCTGAATATCAGAATTTAATGTTTCGGAATCAGCTAACCATGTTTTTAAATTGGTTGTATAAGAAATATACTGCTGAATACGTTCTACAGTTTTTTCCTTTTTATTAATTGTATCTAGAATATGGCTATAATGATTTGAAAGATCTTGTAGTTCTTCCTCATCAGCTTTTTTCTTTTCCCAGTCCTCTAATGCTAGTGAAGCTAATTCAGCATCAGTTTTTCTTAGTCTCTTAATCAGAATATCTAACTGGGATGATGCACCAACATCACTAAACCATTGTTCAATGATATTTAAACAATAGGCAGGTGGATTATTAATGTAGTTATACGTTTTAATCGCATCAATGAGTTTCTGATGCTGAGAAAAATATCTAAATACATTTTCAATTTCTGTAACTAGAATCTGATAGCTACGAATTTCTGCTTCATATTCTTTTTCAGTTGCTAGTTCCTTCTCGACTGAAGAAAGCATTTTATAAGTTGCTTCAAGGCTTTCATTAACCTCAGAATGACTTAACCTTGCACCGGGAATAAACTCAAAAGAACAAGAAGGACATTCAACCTGATCTCCTTGCTTGTGGAGATTTAATTCATGTTCTAGACCCATAATGGATTTGTTAAACATTCCAACTTTATTATTTAATTGGATAATCCTTTCGGCATTAGCATCTCGCTTCTCTCTGTTAAAATAACGATTACTATTATCAGGAAGTTGAGTAAAAAGATCTCTTAACTTTTCATAAACATCCTGAGCGCCAGTAAGGACATAATTGATATCATCAGATTCGATTAAAAACCCATTACTTTGTTCTCTTATTGTTTTAATCTCATCCTCTAAAGATTTCTTAAGTTTCTTTAAGTCTTCTTCAGTGGCAGAAAAAGTAGATTTACCAAGAGACATTTTTAGAGTCTCTATAGATTCCATAAAAGATTGTTTCTCTTCAATAGTTTGTTTTAAAGAAAACTTAGCAATGGACAATGCTTCCTTAGCATCAATTTCATCTCGACAGTGACTAAGTTCATTAGGAGTATCAAGAAAGGAATAAGCAATATTTTTACCAGCTTGTTCTAGCCTTTTAATCCGATCATTAATTGTCCATTCGTTACAAACCTCAACTTGTTGGTTTGCTAATTCATCTAGTAATTTTAAATCATGAAGAATATCTTCTTTACGTTTAGTTAAACTTTCAATATGCGTATCAGATGGAATATTATTTTCTTCTGTTACTAAACGTTTTGATAAGTTCTTTGTATATTCTTTATTATAATTTTTCTGTTCTTTTAGTTTAGAAAGAATATCTAAACCAATTTCAATGTTAATACCAGAAGCACGCATAATGATTTCACGACGCTCATTAGTGCTCATGCTTGAGAATTTCTTTTTATCAGTAATGATGTCAGCAAGAGCACGATCAATATTAAAGATCTCTTTAATTACCTTTATCATCATAGTTGGATTTAGATTCTCATATAGCATTACTCCATCTTTAGAGATGCTATGTTTATCTGTTGAATAATCATTAAAAATTTCATAGGTAGAACCGCGATGAGTACAATGAAATTTTCGATAACCATCATCAGAGAACAAACTTTTATGTGGAGGGAATGGGGTAAGTTCATTCATTAAAGATGACTTACCACAACCATTAGTTCCGAGAACTAATTGGAATAGTGAAGTAAAGTCTACAATAAGGTGTTGAATATTATTATGAATAAATCTTCCAAAACCGTAGAATTCAACGTGTGTAATGAACATAACTCAAATCTCTTCTTATCTACATAGTTTACCCTGTTGTGTAATTAAACACTTTTTCAGATTGGGTAAATAATAAATAGACCACTAATATATGAACGGAGGTTATACCCATGAATAAAATTGAAGCTGTAAAGAAACCAAAAGTCATTATTGACACCAATCCAAACTCTAAGTCTAATAAGGAGTTTCGGGAACGCCATGACATTAGTGTCTCGATGTTTAATCGTTTAACCAAACAATACAGCGCACAATACGGATAAGAAGGAGGCTAGCCTCCTTCTTTTCTTATGCAGATTTTATATTGGATCACCAGATACTTCAGAACCGGATTTAATATTTTTGTGTTTATGATCGAGACCTACGTTTACTCCATTATGGGTAAATGAAGATGATTTAATAGCATAAGTTCCAGGAGATTCCATATTGCATCCAACACTAGCAGTCATGTTATAATTTTGAGTTTTAACATTATAGTTAGTGCAGTTAACGTTAAAATCTTTAGTAGTGGCAGTAATACTTTCTTTAGCAGTAAACCATGCTTTATTTTTTTCAATTCCTAAAGAGGAACCTAAAGCATTTTGAATCATTAACTTCTTTTCTTTAGAATCAAGCTGGAAGTAATTACCAGCATCATCGCAAAGCGTAGCACTAGAACCACCTGGGTTTAATTGAAATAAATAAGAGAACTCCTCTCCATCATTCTTATTTGTTTGAATAGTGATATGTTTATCTACGGTATTAACTTCAATGTAATACGCAGTTGCATAGGTCTTTGAGTTCTCCCCTTCTTTAGGAGAGTTGGAAACTAGAATTGTATAAACATCTTTACGACGGGTAGTATCATCCAACCCCATTTCTGTCCAATAGTAATTATCCGTATCAGCTACTCTCCAAATTAATACTCGTTCGCCACGACGAATAAGAGATGGATAGGGTCTATGCGCATCCAATGGGAGATAATTAGCTTTGATCGTGTTACTTACTGCTTGTTGAGTTGCGTATGTATTACCATCTCTATCCACCCCAGTTGAATCTAATTGACCCAACATATCATTTACTTCACCATCAATTTGATCGAGATCTTCAATAGGAACAACTTCCAGTTGACGTTCTCCAAAACTTAAATTAGCACCAGCAATCCCAAGAGAATAAAGTTTAATCTTGGAATCTCTTTGTTTGGTAACTTGTTGTTGTTCTTGCATCTCAATGCTCCAATCTATAATCATAAAAAGAGAGTCCCTAGGGACTCTCTTTAAATTATTTAATTTCTAGTTTATCAAATGTAGTAAACGATTTACGAAGCTGATGGAAGTAACGGAACTTGTCATCATATTCAAGATTTGATTCTTCATCGAAGTAATAAGCTTTAGCACTTCCAACAATAAAGCCTAAAACATTTTCAGATAGAATAGGATTACCCTCAACCAATTCAAACTTATCCCCATCAATTGGAGTAAGTTTGTTAGTACCACGCATACGATCTAAGAAACCACGCTTTGTATTCTCTTTACGAATATACTTAATTTCTTGGAAGTATAATTCTCGAGGATTGAAACGGGCAAATGAACCAAGGTTAGTCATATTCAATGGGCGGGTAATTGTGACTGCATCTTTAGTCGTACCATCTAACATTACTAATTTAAGTCGAAGTAGCTTACTCTTACCATCCAGTAAGAAAGTAATCGCATGAATATTCTCTACCACGAAATCTTGGCCAAGATTTTGTTCAAGTAATGTCTTACGGAACTTTTCAGGATTTGCATAAATAGTTTCAATGTTATTAGCAAACCCATAGAACACATTTGCTTTCTTACAGTAGTAATCACGCAAAGCGGTAATTAACCCATGGTTGAAACCATAAGGAAGATCTTGTTCTTGAAGCATATTACCAATCTTAATATAATCTTTTTGATTGATACTAGGATCACGATCTTCTTTACTTAAGATATCAGTTTGAATTTCAATCACTTCTTCATCGTCATTAGAAATGCGATATAAGAGAACATGTAAGAAACTCCAAGCATCAATACCCATTAGGTGTTGATTCTTTTTAATTTGAGCTTCTGAGCGTTTATGAAGACTCTCACTGTCTAGATTTTTAATCTCATCCAATGGGATAGCGATAATAGGAAGAGTTTCATTATTGATTGCTTTACAGTTAATTTCTTCCTGACTACAGAAGATAACATTTGATAAGATTTTCTCATCAATTGTAAACACATCAACCCGCTGACCAAATTCTAAAGTTTCACCATTAACAGAGAATACTTTAGTCTCTTCATCGTATTCAAGGACACCCCACTTAGACTTGGCGTCTTTAGACAAATTCTCATTTAACGTTTCATACATCGCATAAAGAGAAGTTGCAAATTGTAATCGAACTACAATGTTAATCCAATCCATTTCATTAAGCAAATGTGGTAAACGAAATGCATAAGAAGTAGAATCAACAGACAGACCATACATTGAAAGAATTTTCAACTGTGAACGAATACCTTGAACATATTGTTCAAGTAACTTCATTGCCTCTGGTTTTTGATTTGGAAAGATAACTTGAGTTGGAAGAGGTGGACGGTTATTAATCGACTGAATCATTAAACGAGCACGTTCAATATATAACTGGGTATCAGTGCTTCGTTCAAATGGTAGGCGTAAACCACTTGGAGTTTGAATTACACCACTATCTTTTTCTAAGTCAATAGGAGTAGTTGATTGTGCTTTTTGTAATTCTTCGTAGAATTTCTTTTCTTCTTCACCAGGTTCATACTGTGGTTTAGCAGAAAACTCAACGTTATATTCAAATGGAGCATTTGGAGAATTTTGAAGAATTTTCTTTTCTTCCTCGGTTAGTTCGTGTTGCCACTTAGATGCTTGTGCGTGATTTCCAATTACGCTTTCATTAATAGAATTTGCTAAAGTATTTAGCTTAGGGACAGCTGGTGCTGTTGTTTTAGATGGCGGTGCAGTGTGTGGTAAATCTTTTTGTTCCATGTGAATATCTTCTGGTTGGTTAAACTCATAGAATGAACTAAAGCGTAATAAAATAAATAGCCGACAATGTCGGCTATGGTAGGTATGATTCAATTAAGGCTTTAACTAATTGTGCAGTCTGTCCAGCAACAGTTACCCCTAACTCTCCTCTAGAGGAAGCAGTAACATGGTAACCCCAGAAAATTATTCCTGAGGTAATTATTACTAGGATAGAAAACATATTAACTAAACTACCCTTAACCTCATCATCTCTTTTTAAGAACTCATTCTCCTCGGAAGAAAAACGAATAAGATTTGTAAAGAAAGCTTTTGATGTTAAATCACTGATAATGGTTTTCTTCTTCATGGTATTTTTCAAATCATTTGGTAGTTTTTGAAAAATCTCCCGAAGTTCAACCCCAGTCATCTGTGCTTCAATATAAAACTGTTCTTCAACACAATTATTAAATGAGGTCACAATCTCAGTTGCAACCTCATCCCCTAAATAATCTAGCTTATTTTTTTCTAAGAAAGTAATGATATCAAGAATGTTTAAACAAAGATGACATTCACTTTCCACGACGCTTAGATTTTGAAGGTTTCTTTCCTCCATTTGCTTTACCCCTAAGATTAAATGATGTGCTTTCACCAACATCACTAATACTGAAATTTTCACGAATGGCAGTTATTCCAATTCCGATCGCATCAGCATTATGTTGGTTAAGTCGGCTTACATCAATTTCACTTAGGTCAATTGTTGGATCTGCTTTGAGTGCTTTTAAAACTAATGTCTTATCAGAACTCTTAAATCCAACAATACAAATTTTCATTGTTGTTGGATTTACTTCAAAGATTTTTGAGTCTTTGGCAGATTCAATAAAAGCAAATTTAATTGAAATGATATTTTCGACTAAGGATGCAAATGAATAGATCGATGCACCACCTCCTCGATGAGGAACGTAGGCAGTTTCATGTGCTCCAAAATTTGGTTCCCATGTCTTAAGATATTCTTTAAGAAAAGCTTTAACCGTCGTCAAGCGTTGAATAACTAATGTACGTTTATCCGTTTCTTCATCACTTGGAATAAATCTACTAAGGTCAAGTGTAAAAGCATGCTTTACTTTAAATATCTTTTCTTTTAAATTGAAATCAATAACAGCAACCCCGAGATTAACCCCGGGGTCAACTGCAACAATTCGAATATTATCGTGCACCGAATAAAGGCTCAGAGATACCGATATTCTTCGTATCTCGGAACGCACCTGTATAGATCGTTGGTTTAAAGGTTGATTCAATAATACCAATATGAGCCGTTACGAATTCGTTAGAATTGGAAGGTGCATTAATAACGGTCGTACCCGCATTAGAATACATCTGTGTAACTGGTTTATCTTTACCAAAACAGAAAGCAATTTCAGAGATAACTGCTTTTTCTTTAGAACCATACATCAGTTCACAGGCAGCTAAAATATCTTCAATTTCTTCAGTTGTAAAAGCAAAACCAACTGCGGCATAAGTTCGAAGATAGATGTTGGTTGCAGTTTGGGAGATATCTTCTTTCTGAGGTCGGGCATCATTTGCAGTTGGAATGTATGGTGTGGATGTTGCTACTTTACCATCAACAACTGTTTCGATCACCTCAATGATTTCACTACTACTTGCGTCAAAGATACGACCAAAGTAAACTGCATAAAGTACATTGTTTACCACCATCGTACGACGTAGTCGATACTTGGCCTTCTCATCACCAGTAAGATCGCTTGTAATAGGGCGTACCAATAAAGGCATTGGTAAAAACATGCCAGTATCAGTTGCTTTGTGTGGGAAAGTAATTGGACTAATTTCACCATCATTGTCAATAGTGGCACTATGACCACCACGCCCAATCATAATCATTGAAACTTTAAGATCTCGAGTTTCAGTATCTGGATCAAAATCAGCTTCAATATAACGCCCTGCAGTAGCCGGGGTTGGTACATATGGATTAATTCGTGCATCATCCAACACATCAGTAACTAAGCTATTTGGATGAATTCGAAAAGGAATTCCCCAAGCCAAACAAACGAGTAGTCGATTTAATGCACCTAAACGGGTAATTGATTTCATTTAGAATACCTATTAAGTTCTCATAAAAACTGAACATTTGTAAAAATAAATAAGGGGCGAACCCCTTATCTAAATTAGTTTTGAGCCATGAGTTCGACCATTTGATCGACTTTGCCACCATCAGTAGTTAATGAGATCTTAACAATCTGACCAACTGTTCCCGGCGCTGGTAGTTTAAATTGAACTGAACGATGATTATCTTCATCAAGATATTCAAGAACTGCACCAGGCACATCACATTCCCAGATAAGAACTTTGGTATCAAGTTCTACTTGGTGATTAGACCAGGTGGCTGGAATACCCATTGTACTCGCATCATCTTTACCAAACTGAGGAGGGCCGCTAATTGTAGGAACTACTGGAACAACTGCTGGGTAATTCACATGCAAGTCACGAGAGGTCTTGAATACAGTGGTTTGATTAGAATCCCCAAACTCAACTGTTTCTTTATTAACTACCGCGATAATTGCACCAGCTACTGGTTGTGAAATGTCAGCTGGTACTGTATATGGAATTACATTCAAACCAGGATTAATCGTAATAGCACCTACGATTTCAGCAAATGTAACCATATCAACTGGATCAGTCGGAAGAAGTTTTGCTTGGAATGGCTTGGTAATACCAGATGCATTAATCAATAAGAAAAGATTATCGCCAGGATTCACATGTTGGATATAACGAGTATTTTCATTATCCCATGTATTTACTGCTGAGAATTTTAATTGATCAAGAACTAACTCTTCTGGTTTCTCTTTAACAATAAATGAGAAGTTACCAAAGTAATCAAAAGAAGTAGCTACTAACTCAGCAATATAAGTTTGACCATCTTTATAATGAGTCATTTCGATTGCAATATCATCAGGGAATACGACTGGTACCTTACCCTCGGCTACAACTTTATCACCATTTAAAACATTGGCAAGTTGTTTACGAATTTCTGAATGATTAACTGAATCAACAATGATTGAGCCATTTTCTAATTTGGCTTCCTCTAATTCAGTTACTAATGTTTTAACATTGGTACGTGGGCTAGAGAAGCGTTTTTGAGAAGAGATGGTTGCATCTGAGATTTTACCATTTTTAGTAAACTCATAAATGAATTTACCAAGTTCTGGTTGACCATATGCACCAACAATTGCAACGATATCATCTTCAGTAAGAGCAACTTCAGCTTTAAGGATAGATTTATCTACCCATAAAGTTAACTGTCCGGTCAATACCTCTAAAGAATCAAAATCAATTTGTTCAGCTGGAGGAGGGTCAGTTTCCAATAAGCTTTTATTATATTCTTCAACGATTGCTTTTGGAATCATTAAAGGACGTTTTAATTTAGCCTGTTCGATTGTTTCATTATCAAACCGTGGAAAATAATGGAAGGTCAAACCAGTTGGGTCTTCAACAATGATTTCTTCAGCATCGATAAAACGTTCTTTAATCTTATCAGCGAAGCGAACTTTATCAGTTTGATTATCGAGAATGAATTGAAAACGCGGTAATTTAACCGCAGTGATGATCTGTTTCATCTTTAGCCTCTGAGGATAGTTATTCATAAAATTGGAGTCTTATGTTTTATAAGACTCCAAATAAGGTTATTTAAAGTTTTAAAGCAGCTTCCCACATCTGATCAACTTGAGATTCTTTCAATCCCATTAATGGATAAAGACTATTTAAAGTCTCATTAGAGCGTTCAAAAGAGGTAGCATCTTCCCACTCAATTAAAGCTTTTGTTCTGAGCTTTGTATCCGGAATTAAACGAATTGCTTCCTCGACCTTATCAAGAAGATCATGCTCTAAAAGAACTAATTTAAATTGACGGCGAGTAAGTGGTTTAAGTTTTTCTAAATAGTGTATTCGTTTCTCCTCAATAGTTCTGGGATCAATCCATTTATTATCTACAAAATTATGATAGATGGAGGGGCGTGGTGTTGAGTATGTGAGATCTTTTAAAATTACTCTTCCTTCATTTTTTAGAAAAAGTAATGCATCATACTTTTCTTTAGTTATCTCAATAATATCTTCTGGTAGTTTTGGGTAATTGAATTGAGTGTCGTAAAAAGCCTGTTCGATAAAACTAAAATATAAAGTCATCTTAATGTCCTATTGCAAACCAATTACAACTCGTTGAAGTTACCATGGTTGAGTTCATAAAAAATTTAAAATCTATAAGTGTTTCGTCATATGCTATAACATGACTAGCATGGGCTGAGTTTGTCGAAATCATATTTTCAGTCAATTGGATACATAAACATTTATTTGGAAAGGCAATATTAAATGGTACTGTTTTTTTACCTTCATCTCCAATCCTCATGGTTTTACCCCATTGTAGGATTAAACCACGTGGTAATTTCTGATAACCATTATCTTCTTTTAAATTGATAAAGTCCAACCATTGGGATGCTGAGATCTGACCTACAATCTCTAGATCACCAATAATCTTTTGACTACCATTAAAGATATTGGCTAATAATGAGGCAGCTGCTCCAGCGGCAGGAACATTACTAGTCCCTCCTCTGGCTTTAATAATATAAACACCAAAAGCAGAAACCGGTCTATTCTCATCACTAGTCGGAACTGAACGAGATGCATCAAAACGCATCTTATACCATTCCCTGGCACTCCATGCGTTGCTCCATGTAGCAGCATTTAAATCATCAAACCATTTAGATGCATAATCGTAATAGATAGCCCCATCAAAGAAACTATCATTCACATTCATATTGGCGTCAATACCGTAGTTACCAGTACCTGTAATATTCCGAATAGCATCCCCTAGGATATAACCATTCGAATTCATTCCGGGGCCACCGAATTTATAGCCATCACCACGTAAAACTGGAGATTTCCAAGAACCAGTTTGTTTACCATTAAGATCTGGGAAACGGAAATTATCAGTAGTGGTTCCTAAAGAATAGCAGGCTCTCTGGGTTACATTCTGAGATCCATTTAGTTGTACCCAGGCTGCGTCAGTTACACGATTTAATCGGCCAGTATTGATCATATTCCAAAGATCTGGAAAATCAGCTCTTAAACCAAGCTGCCCATCACTAGCTACCCAACCATCTGGAATCGTGGAGCGAGGTCCGGCCCACCACATAACACTGCCAAGAGGTACGCCAGTATCTAGATTAGGCGCATTTAATTTTCCATTAATAGTTAAATCGCCATCAATGGTACCGCCATTTAATGATAGGTATTTTTGATTAAGGTTAGAGAAATCAACTTCAAGAGGAGAAGCTAAAGTACCATTGCCAAGAATACCACCATCGGTTTTTACATTTGTTAAACGTAAATAATTCTGACTAGCATGATCTCCCCAACTATAAGCAGTTTGACCATTTAAAATACGGTTATCATTACCCATTGCAACGGTATTAACTACTGTACCAAAATTACAACTAATTGTAATGTTGCCGCCTAAGTTACCACCGCCAGTTAAACCAGTCCCAGCGCTAACAGTTCGAGTTATCGGAACATAGTTTCCACCGATACCTGCCGGAGCATAACGAGTATCCAGCTGATCAGTATTAATACCAATCTGACGATTGTCTGTGAGATTACCACCGCCAGTTAAACCCCAACCGGTTGATAAAGTTGTAGTTTTATCAGCTTTATTATCATTAAGGGCTTTGGCAACTTTAGCAGTAGCTGCCTCGGATACAGAACCAGAAGTCACTGAATCATTAAGTTTGACGATACCAGCTTTAGTAGTGCTAGCAACGTCAATCTCATGACTGTGAGTTCCTGCTAAAGTTGAGTTACGGCTCAGCTCAGTAATCGTAGAAGGAACACCTAATGCAATAGTAAGGTTACTACCTAGGTTACCACCACCAGTCATACCGTTCCCAGCAGTGATTGTGATAGCTTTATCAACCTTAGTATCATTTAACAATTTTGCCAAACGAGCACTAGCTGCTTCAGTATTGGAAGTAGAACTTAAATCATCTACTAACTTAACAACACCAGCATTTTGAGTTGAGGCTGATTCAATTGCATGGGTATGTGTTTCACCACCTACTGAGTTATTTGTATTACCCGTAATAGTAGAAGGAGTACCCATCGTAATTGTGCGATTAGCATCCAACTGCCCGCCACCTTTTAAACCAGCACCAGCAACAATTTGGGTAGTCTTTGGAACATAACCACCACCAACGTCATTTGGTGCAAAGCGAGCGTCTAATACCGACCAATCGAGACCCATGGCATCAATGACTGTACCAGAACCTGTTAGACCACTTCCATCAACAGTATGTACTTTACGTAGAAATACCGAACCATCATTCATTCCCTTAATAACAAGGTCAACGAATTTCGATACTGCCACATTATAACTTTGCCAACCTTCAGGTTCTTCCTGAGAGATGACCATTAAATCATTCGGCGTTAAATCACCAACAAGGGGATATAACGCGGAAATCGGTTTATTTTCGGTAGCCATTAATGCAACCCTCCGCTATAGATGATACCTTCATTTTCTTCTGTGAGAATCAGCGCTTTCAGCTGTTCTTGACTCAAAAGATTAGCCTCGTCATCTGATGATGTGTAAAGATTATTCCAACCATAATCATAGCTGATTTGTTTTGAAACTGTTATTGTTTCATAACCAGGATAATTGGCAATATGTAAATCATCATTCCCAGTAAAATCTGTTGAAATATGGTCAATCCTAAAAGGTTTAACTCCCATATCAGCAGCAGCTCTAGAAGCAGTTTTGGTAATGAATTGGATATTGTAGCTGGTAAATACCCTAACAACGTTTACAAGAGCATTATGGATATTCTCCATTGAATGAATACCATCATTATCAATTGATAAGACCGTATTAAAGATAGTATTAGTTAGCTCTCTTAAAGCTTCAACATTTAATGATGAGATATTGTATCCTAAATTATCTACCCACTTATCCAAATCTAAATTTAAATTAACTTCTATTGTTTCTGTTTTATACATCGCTTCAGTTAACATCTCTAGTTCGCTAGAACCATTAATATCCTGATTACGATGATAAACAAAATTACGATCAATATACTCACCCCAGAATTGTGAGATAAAGAAATTAAAATTACGAACAGAAGTATAGCGTCTTTCTACTGGGCATTTAGAATAGATCTCATCAAACTCTGAATCTTTCACACCATCGTGAAGCATCATTCCTTTTAAAAAATCTTTGGATTCAACTTCATCTTTTGTCTTTGGAATATGGTGAACAAATAATTTACCAAACGCTTTTGGTTCAATATGAAGAAAAGCTTTAGCATAACAATAAAAGAATAGGTATAAAGCATTCTTAACTGTTAGCTGTAACCGGGTTGTTGAGCCTGGAATAGCAGCAACAATAATACCTCGATACTCATCATGTAAGGCTGAGTATAGCCAATTATTAAAAAAGAATTCCTCTTTAGAAATATAGCTAGTTCTAGCTGTTGTGGTGAAGTGAGTTTCAATGATCTTTGTCTTAACATTTGAGTTAGGGCTATTTTTACCTAATTCATTAGCATGATCTACTCGACCATTAATGTTAATATTATTATCTCTAGCAACCGTTCTTTCTAAATCAAAAATCTCTCGAGTGGTAAATTCAGTTTTTGTATCAATCAATAAAGCATCTTTATCAAACTTTCGAGTAAATACAATTTCGGTCTCTCCAGTTTTTGGAATAGTTCCAATCTCATGCTCTGCTTCATAGTCAATTAAGGCAATTCCTCGTTCTTTAAGAATGTTGATATTTAACTCATTCAATACTTTTTCTTTACCAGCATTTGCACTCAACCACTCAGCATTACGATAAAGATACATATACTGCTTACGGGTTAGATAAGGGATATATTGTCCAACTCGCAAGAATGAATCAAGATAAAATTGAACATGGTTTGAATTAACTTCTCGAGTTTTGGTTAATTCATTCCTAATATTCATAATTTCAGTTGGGAGATTTAAAGCATAGATTCCAATTGAGGCTGCTAAATAAAGGTCATTTGTTTCGGCATAAACTCTATTATCGTATTGTCTAAAATAAATTTTTGTAAAATCCTGAATTCTTTGGATTAGACTTTCTTCCCATTCCTCGATTAAATTAATATCCTCATAGACTGGAGCTTTACCTTTGATAAAACCAAACTGAGATTTTAACCCAGCTAAACGAGTACGGTAATATCCAGCAGCATAAAGAACATCAAAGTCACTTGCTGAAGTAGAAATAACTAAAGGAATAGGATGCAGAATACCTTTAATCAATGCTTCATGATTTGGGTATGTTTCCAACAACTCATTATATAAACGAGTACCTTGTTGATACTCCATTGCAATAACATCATCAGCATCTGGATTAGAAATATTTTCTAATGTAAATTCTTTTTCAATCGTACCATCATCTCCAGCAACTCGGATAATCATCTTTGTAGAATCAATCCCAGTAGTTCTTCCTAAACCTTTTTCTTGGTTAATTTTATGGATAGTTGCCTTATCGTACGTATGGTACATTCCTGCCATATTCATGTAATATTTCCAAGATAGTTTATCCTGGGGATTGATATACGCTCCGAAACCTTCTTCGGTTAAGCGTTTATTAATTACACGACCAGCGTAGGGATGATTAATGATAACAGTTTGTGCAAGTTTAATGCACGATAATTTAAATACATCGGCTAGTGTCTGAGACATACCGCCTCCTTGGAGTAATCATGGATAAAGTGTTTAAGAAAAGTTGGCTCAATCTGGCGGCCAAAAAAAGTTCAGAATCGCAACAGGAAAAAACCACTGGTGGTTATTCTCCGGAAACTATGTTGCTTGCTCGAAATCTTGTTGCGCCTGTTTATAACGAACAGCCACATCGCACAACTAAAGAAGGATTGCCAATTCCTGAAGATACTGATATTAGTAGAATGCTTAAAGTAGCATCTACGTCAGTTCGGGATGCTCGTAATATTCTACGTTCTAGCCCAGAGTTGTGCATGGGTATTGATATTTACATTGCTGGCTTACTTAGTCCAAATGATGTTTCTCGACCAGAGCTTACGATTACTTCTAATCTATCTGGTGAGTTAAGTTCGATCAAATCAAGTATGCTTGATGTTATTCGTGACTGGGCAAAGAACGAATATAAAATTGATGGTCGTTTAAAAGATTGGGTATTTCGTGCTAAATATTTAGCAGGTGCAGTTCCAATGATGATCGTCCCATTAACTGAGATTGATCGCGTTATTAGTGAAAAGGATAAAGACAAGAAGAAAGTTAAGATGGAATCATACGATTCTTCTAAAGATGGAAGTATGTTCTCTAAGAATGGTTTCTATAAAAGCACTGGTATTCTAGGGGCTGGTCTTGGAGATAATTCAAGAACTTCAAGAAATACTGAAACCGTTTTTAAACAATTAAAAATGGAAAGTGTCGAAGCAATTGAGTTTAACGATTGTTTTATTAATTTAGATACTGAACAAAAAACTCAGATTAATAAAATCTTTAAAGATGAGCCTGATTTTGGTAAAAGAACAATCGATGCTTTAAATAATATCTTTGTTCATGATAACCCAGAAATCTTTAAAGTCCCTCGTATTGCGCAAGCAATTGCCCGCAAAAATATTTTAAGTCGCTTTTCTCCGTTAAATGCCTTAGCTCAAGAATCTGCTGATGCAACGGCAAATGCTGATATCGTACAAGCGAATGGGAAAACAATCGAATTAAAAGAAGGTGAGTTGGTTTACCCTGATCGAAACTTCTCCTTAAATGAAGTTATTAGTATTCGTCCAGTTGATATCTACGATAACGTAGGTCATCCAATGCCAATCGAATTACCATATGACTCAACTTATCCCGTCTCCCCTCCTGGTCTTCCTGAAAAGCATTTTGGCTATCTAGTTGCAATGGATTCGTCAGGTAACCCATTGACAGTTGGTGAGGAGGGTATGACTTACCCAGATCCATCTGATATTGCAATGCAAACTTCATCTGGGGTTATGGGTACCCAAATGCTATCTCAAGTTGCGGATGCTTCTGTGGATGGTATTAGTAACCTTCGCTATGGGGCATTAAATAATGCTTCTAATAAAATCTTTAATAACTTCTTAATTGCTGATATTAAAGAGCGTTTGAGAAACGGCATGTATAAAGGGGTAGAGCTTGATATTCGTTTTACCCATGCATTCCTTGAGCAGATGTGGAAACGAGCAATGGCTGGGCAACAAGTTCAGTTTATTTTTGTTCCAACTGAGTTAATGACTTACTTTGCTTTTGAATATAATGATTTGGGTATGGGTGAATCCAAACTTATTAAACATAAAGATGTAGCAATTATTGCTTCTACTGTTCAAATTGCAAATGCATTAGCTTCTATCAATAATGCCATTCCGCATAAAAAAGTAACTCTATCTTTTGATGATGATGAAATCGATGCATTTGATACAGATGAAAAACTTAAACAATATATTGTACGAGCTCAGTGGGCAAATGCTTTATTTACTTCATCTAATACTCAAGACCAACTTAACCAGATTTTAAATAGTGGTTATCATTTTGTTTATGAGAATGGTAATGGTGCATTCCCTGGTACGAGTTTTGATATTGAATACATGAATCGTGAAGTTGCAATGATCGAGAATGAATTTCTTGATCGTGTAAATAAACGTTTGATTACTCTTTCTGGTGTTTCTCCAGAGATCGTTGACATGAGTCAAGAGGTTGAGTTTGCCCAAACTTATATTACTGGACATATGCTTCGGGCTCAACAAGCTGCAATTGAACAAGAAGTTCTTTGTGCAAATACCACTAAGTTTATTCAGTCATTCGCTTTACACTCTCAGATCATTCTTAAAGAACTTTTAAATATCGTTAAGAATTATCGAAATAGCAAAGACTCTACTATTGCTAAGAGTAAAAAAGAAGATGCTGATTATGTGCGTGATTTTATTGAAAGTATCGAAACCTCATTACCTAAGCCCGATACAACCAAGATCAATGCACAGCAAGAAAACTTAGAAACTCATGAAAAACTTATTGATAAATGTATTGAATATTATTTTGACGATCCATTATTTGAAAGCAGTGAGATCGGTGAGAAACTAGGCGAACGTAAAGATCTATTTAAATCTGTATTTAAAATGTCTTATATGCGTGGTATTCTCCAAAGTAATAACATGGTTCCTCCACAGTTCCAAATGTTACATGGTGATGTGGATGATGAAGATCGTGTAGATCCATTTACTGAAAGTGAAACAATTGTTAAAAATGTGAGCAAATTAGCTCTTCAGCATGAAGGCGAAATTAGTAAACTACGAGTTCGTAATGACAGAGTAGTTGAAAATATCGAAGCAAAGGCGGAGGCAGCTGGTGGCGATAATAGTAATGATTCTAATGATCCTGAGCCTAGTAGTGATGATGAACCTTCTGACTCTAATGCTGGAGGTTCTGGAGGGGATGATGGTACTCCTCCTACCGATGACCAAGATGATGATCTGTTTGGTGATGACGCTGGGGGCGGTTCAGATAATCCATTAGGGGATTAAAAATAAAGAGGGCCCTAGGGCCCTCTTTATTTATGCTGATTTTTTAAGAAGTAAACTACGAATAATTAAACCAGAATTAGTCATAAGTTTAAGATTACGCTGGGTTGTTATTGAAGTATTAACAATATCAACATGAGAGCCCGCTACAGTAGTAAGAGTTACCTCAGGAATAACCCCAAATAACTCCACATACTTATTCTCGTAACTTGTACCAAATGGAACCGATACAGTTTTCTTAAGAACCCCATCTTCATACAAACTTAGACTCTCATCATAAGCAACTGCTTTATAACCAACTGGAAGTTTATCCTGATTTCCAGTCGTAGCCCAATAGTCACTCTCAGTTACACTACCTGGTAATTGAACCATGTTAGTATTCAAATAAATGTTTTCAGCCGAAACACCACCTTCAAATAAAATTGTTATTTTCATAACAGTGTTTGTTAGGTTACGCAAAGATTTAACCGTCGGACTAACACTAATCATTGCGAGTTGCGCATCAAGCCCATGTTTCTTAATTAACTTCTCAACAAGAGTATCAATCTTCTCTCCAGCCACTCCCTCATAAGCCCAGATAACTCCATTAACTTCTAGAGTCAATTTAGGAATATCAGCTACCATATTTGCTGGAAGTTGTAAATCTCGAGTTGTTGCTGTAGTGTGTTTAATTGCGGGTTGGAAGAACATATTTTCAAATTCTTTAAACCCTGAATAATCTAAAGCATAAAGCTGTAGTTTATTATAACCAATATTAGTAATGGTAACTTGTTTTGCTACTGGGTCTTCTCCAACAACAAAATCATGAGGGAAACGAGCTTTAACAAAGTCTTTTAAAAGCTGGGCTGAACTTGTATGTCCTGCCTCATAGGTGGATAAAGAAGTGGGACGGCACTCTACACCATAACTTGTTTCTACATTTAAATTATCAGTAACCGGAATAGTAAATTGTTGTTTAACTTCATCAACAACGATCTCTTCAGTTACCCAGCTAAAATCATGGTAAGGCATGTAATAGGTACGAGAACTAGTTGCAACGATTAAGATATTACGTTCACCAATCTCCGCCAAATATCCTGCCCATAAACGAGTACCTTCCTTCTTATAAAGATTCGAAGAGCCATGGGCATATAGAGCATTGATTTTAATAACCTCTTCCCCTGGTAATAAGTTAAGGTCTAACTCATCAATAAAGAAACGAGTTGTTTCTGAATCAATAATTTGTTTCTTACCTTTAAGAGGATTATTATCAACACCCTGATCCATGACTGTAGTCATATCAACAATTTTATTATCAACCACTTTATCATTTTTATTAAATAAATGAAGGGATAGATAGTTAGTTGTTGGACGATTTGTACTTAACTCAGCAAAAGCTTTTGTAATAGGAACTGTATCTAATAAATATTCCCCGTCAAGTTGTGGTGTTTCTGGGGTAATTACAATTTCCTCATAATTGCGATCAGCTAAGAAAGAGCGAAATGCCGCGCGTGTTTCGAATACTTGAGGTTGCTCATCCCAAGAAGGCATATAACCATCGTAAAGAATTCCTACTTCAGTCCCCTCAGCAATACCATCTAAAACTGATAAATTCATTCGAAGTTCAGATACATCCCATTTTGTTACATCTGCTGATTGAATCGAGAAATCTCCGCTAGCATCAGCTGAAATTAGAATTTCAAGAGTGCCATAGTAATCTAGGGCCATTGGATTAATGATTGCAAAATATATATTACCTTCTTTCAAGGTATAAGTTTGCAGCTCAATATCCTCTGGATAAAGATATGGTTGATCTGCAGTTGGTGGTTTACCTTCATTAATCTGAAGAGCAATCTGCTCGATCGCCTCATTAATACTTGCAATCCCAGAAACCTCAATTGGATTTGGAAATTTAACTCGAATATTTTCTCGAGTTGTGGAGAAAGAACTTTGACGTACAGCTACATCATCACTAATTGCACCATTACGAGCATGTTGATAAATAAATTTAACAAAGTCTAAAGATCCAGTTGAAGCGATGATATTGATAATATCATTGTCAGTAAATACGATTTGTTTTGGTTTAATGGTTCCCTCAACCCACACATTGAGATGGGCTTTCAAACGTTCCAATGTAGCTAATTGTAGGTTAGTATTTTCAGGATCTTTTTCAAAAGCTTCAACGATTGCTTTTGGAATTCGCAAAACTGAGCCCGCTTTGTTTTCCATAAATGGCTTATATTCGAAACATAACCCGCCTGGATCGGCTGTTTCAATTTTAGTAGCATTTTCATAACTTAATTTTAAAGTGCTTACTAAATTTTCACGATCTAGTTGCTCTGATAATAGGTGATTAAAACGGGCAAGTTTACTACCTTTAACAATTGTTTTCATTATGAACTCTCCTAGAAAATAAATGTAAGTTCATAAAAAGAGAGACCCGAAGGTCTCTTATTCAACGACGATTTACATTACTGCGAGATGCTGAAAATTTAGCACTATACTGAATTCCTGCAGCATTTAATGTATCAGCAAAAGAGGATTGTTTAAAACTAGCATATAGTCTGGCCATACCAGTATCCTGAGATACCCAAATTTCAAATGCTTGTTCGTCATGAATATTTAAATGTTTATACACCAAACCGATTGGAAAGATTTCACAAGATGGATCTCCCATTTGATAAATAAACTTTTCTTGTATTTCCTTGGCATTATCAATGAAAATCTCTTTTACTTTTGAATGGATAACCTTATGATTTGAATCAACAACATTAGTTACGGTATCTTTGCACTCGATATAGCCAGCATAAAATTTATCATCAATATTTTTTGTTAACCAGATCACATCATCAAATACTAACATTTTATTTCCTAAGGTTTCTTTGGAGGAGAGGGAGTGGTTTTATTCTTTTTTGGTCGACCCAAGCATGGTGCGTATAACTGCCAAGTTCCATAGAGTTGGCAGTTATAACATTTACCACAGGGCAAAGGTCTAGACTTCATACGCGAGGTTGTGGAAGTAAACTTTGATCTACTTCTTCAGCTTCGCCTTCGTATTCAAAGCGAGCATCATGAACTAAATCACTTGATGGTTTAACTGGTTCATCAAAGAAACCAATTTCCTCTAAGAATGGTTTGATCAACTCTTTAAGTTCTGCATTAGTAGGTGGTTTAGGTGCTCCAGTGTTATAGGTAAATTTAAATTTCTTACCTTCCCAAGCATCGAAGCTATTTTCAAAACGTTCTTTTACTAAAGAATAGTTTTGAGTATATTCCTCATCCAGATTATCTAACTGATTACCAGCATCTTCATCATAATCTGGATGTTCAATATTACGAGCATTTCGATGTTTTATCATTACTTCTTCATCACATTCAAGAAGAATATAAATGTCAGGGGTAGCAACATTAAGAGTTTTATCAATATGATCTGCTACTTCTTTGTTATCCTGATAAACATCAGAAGACCAGCGCCAGCGAGTAGAGATTACATTGATTCCTTTAGTAATTAAAGGGCGGATTAAGTTTTGAGTATTTTCAACTCGGTTTGCACTAAAAAGTAAAGTACGAACTTCTTCGCTGAAAACTTCATTCGTAACTAAACAACGAATACTTTCACCACCGTCAGTACCGCCTGGTGAACGGAAAATAACTGAAGAAATATCAGCTTCCCAAAGCAATTCTTTGAGTTGTTTTACGAAGGTTGTTTTTCCACAGAAATCCGCACCTTCTACTGCAATAAATAAACCACGAGCTTTTGACATTTTTAACCAACCATAAATCCACCACGAGGGCCGTGGCATTCTCTTGTGACAAGGGCAACCTGATATAATTCAGTAAAATACTGAATTTCTTTTTTGCGCCCACCTAATTGAACGATAACATTAGAAAAGGTTTCGCTACTCATCTCTCTAAGATAAGGTCTCAATGCTTTTTCTAATTCATCTTTTAACTCAGGGGTTTTGAGTAAAAAGAATGTTGTTATCAATGTAAACAAATCATCCTCTTCACTAGTAGGAGGAAGATGCAGTTTTACTACTTTGTCTGACGTATCAGATAAACCAGATCTGTGCGGAGTACCTGCATCATAAATACCCATTTTTCTCTCCACTTAGTTTCTTGAGTTCCAAATGTTGTTTCTTTAAAATCTCTAAGACCTCATGATTGTACGAAGCTGGTCTAGGAATTCCTAGATACTTGGGATAATACAAACCACCTTTTGCTGTTGGTTTCCCTCGACTAAAATTACTCATTACAACTCCTAAGCTGATAAGTATTCCTCATTCCCAATAAAGAAAGTTAAAGAAGTCGTCTTCTGTAACTTAACATATTTAAAGTTCTTTTCCATAGGAGACCAGATAGTTTCAGATTCAATTAAAATACCAGTAGCAGAAGCTGGTTTATTATCCTTTAAGAAAAGAACTTTTGCCGGCATGCCAGGATGTAGTAAACTATCATCTGAATTTTCCCAAATGGTTTGGAAATAAAACCCTCTTGTTTTTGCAAGTTTGGTTAACTCTGCGTTTTTGTTTGAAGTGATTCGAGTCTCTGTTGGGCGTAGAACGTTCATGTTATCAGCACGAACACCCAAAGTCATCTCATTCACATTCTCACTTGCATTCACCATGAACTTATTATCTTTTACCTCACCAAAACCTTCAAAGAGTTTCGCAGCATCCACATAGCGAATAGAGGAACCCTCATTGAATATGTTAGCTTCCCGATGGTCAATAATATTAGAATCTCGGGTACTTAGCACAATCAATTTAGTCTTACTATTAAAGTAAGTCTTTTCAATGTTTGGTAAACGATCTTTTGGTAGATTTACCAAAGTAATCGTACGATTCGTTTTATTGAATCTGGTTAGATCATAAGGCGGGAATATATACCATAGGTTATTCTGTAAGAAATAACTAAAACCAGTTGGATAAATTCCCCCACAGTTATTATTAATGATATTGATTGCCTTTGTTAATGGAGTCATATGTGGAACGATAATCTGCTCCATTAATGTTTCATTATAACCATCAACTACATCTACACCATTAACTGAAGTGATTGCATCAACTTCATCATCTGTTGAGAAGTTTGTAAGAATAGTTTTAATTAAATCTAAACCATGACAGCGCCGGAAGACTCCCCCAACTGTCCGAATACTTACTGATTCAAAACAAGGTTCGAGTAACTGTAAACTAAACTCTCTAAAAGTCATATTACCAATTTGTGGATTGTTACTCATTGGATTATTTTGAGAAATTTGAGAAGAGTCTACTTCTAATAACTTTGCCTTATAAGTAAACTGTTTAGGGTTACTTAGAGCTGCTAGACTATAAGGTGTATTATACCCAATGTCATAAGTTGTTAGGGTTAGAGTGATGGCTGAAGTATCTGAAAGAAGTAAACTCTCATATTGTCCAAGAGTAGCGTTCAAACTAACAATTAATTTTTGGGTATAGTCTTCGATATAATCTCGATAGCGATTTAACCCAACAACGTTCATTGCTTTGAACGTTCCTTTAGTCGAGGTAATAACTGCTTCCATGAAGGAAGCAGTTTTAAGTTTACCCTTTTTTGAAATCTCTGCGACTTCTGCTGCAAAAGGATTATTATCTAACATCAGTATCTTCTCCGATCAATATTTTGTAGATCTTCATAAGACTTGATCTCTTCAATGATTGTTTCATTAGCTCGTACTGCTTCTGCACCACCAATAACAATACGTTGAGGAACATGCTTACGACGCATCGTACCACCGCTAAGAATACTGAATCTGGAAATTGGATTTTTGTTTTCGTCTAAACGATCGAAGTAACCAGCAAAAGTTGTATCAAGACAATCAAGGAATTTCTTTAGCATTTCAAAATCTTCCTCAGGTGGTGCTGTGCAGTTAAAATCATTATCTAAAATATGTTCCCAGTTTACAAAGTGTTGGGAAATAATTAAATAGATTTCCTTGGTATCTTCTTTATTACAGAAACTAATAGAACCACCATCTGCAATAATTCTTGCCATTTCTGTAATTGGTACTCGACCGGTAATCATTTCATTAGCAAGGTATTTATCCAATTGCTTGATACCAGTTACGCGTTGGCCATAGAGTTTAATCTCCTCTTCAGTCATTGTGAGTGATCGAGGAGCTCTTACCCTAAATAATTTTTTAAATAACGAACGACTTGCTGTACCATCGTCAGGGAAAGTTGGTAAATCCATTACATACTCCGAATAGCAGAGATTAAAATAATGATTAAAACGAGCATTCGATAATAACGTTCTTGTGCTGTCCAATCTTTCTGTTCGAGTAAAATTTTAAGGATGACATTCGCATCAACTTTTTTCATTGCAAGATGTTGTTTAACAACTTGCTCAAAACCATTTGCTGACGGTAAATTATCATCCCAGAATGATGGGCTAAAGATATAACTATTAGTTGAATCAGTAGTTCCCTGATCACCCCCATCTGGAACATGACAAACACATGGACAGTCTTTATCATGGCAAGTATGGTTATATTGTTCAATGTGACTTAGATGATTCATCGGGTCCCAAGGAGCCATTTGTAGATGGTGGGAATGGTACCAATTTTGAACTTTACACCAACAAGCTTTACCTACACTTGAACGACCGGCTGTATTTTCTCCACTTGCAGTAATAGGATTCACACGGTTAATAAACCAACCATAGAAGCCTTGATTACCACCTTCATTTAACTTATAATGAGTATCAACGTTATCTAACTTATCAAGCGGTTGAATACATTGAGAATAACCTGAGAAGCGAATAGAATTGATTCTCGGATGAATATTAAATGAAGTTACTGGCACTGGCCTTGCTCTTGTCCATACATCCCGATACTGATGTTTGGATGGGTTAATGATCGCAGCCCAGATACTATCATCCCAATATTCTTTTAACTCATCAGTATTTCTTAAGTTAATCTTTCTGGCTCGAGGAAATTTACTAATCTCAATGCATTCCATGAAAGCTTTAACTGCAAATGGATCATAGGTTGGTAATCCATAACCTGGAGGAGTTAAACATCCTAACTCTCTTGAGAAGAATTCACTGATATAGTTTTCAATGGTTTCATTCAAGATTCGTTCAGAATCCTTAAATAAATTAAATTCACTTGCTACTAATAATGGGTTCTGTCCATAGAGTAGAAAATCTTTAACGAAATAGTATGTTTCAACTACTCGTCTTTTTAAAACATCAACCTCTCCTTGATTATCCAAGATTCGAATGATATTAAAATCAATCTCATAACAGGCTTGTTTAAAGATAGATTTTTTTACTACCTTTTCAACGTGCATCAAACCTACCATTCCATTACCAATATCAGTAATGAAAACATCACCGAAGTTTGGAATTAATGGAGGATAGATATAAGCAGTGCCATTTGCCGTTGCTTCTTGATTAGCTTCATCAAAACTAAAAGAAAAATCTGTTTGTTTAATCTCAAGATCAATAATTTCTCGATACTGTTGTAAATGACCTCCAATATCTGGAGAATATTTTTGAGGCTCTTCATTAGAAGAAAGAACTTGCGAATAGTAATCGACAATTCTAGAAGCACCTTCTACATGCGTAATTAATGCATTTAAAGGTTGCTCTTTACTATCGACTATACTATGTTTATATTCCACATCAGCAATAGCTAGTGGCTTAACAATCTCTGGTTGTGGTGCGGTTGGAAATTTAAAACTAGGCATCGTAATCTACTCCTTTACGTCTTGCGAATACACCATACATCATTACTGTTCGATGTTTAAATTGTTCAACACCTTTTGAAGCCCACTCTTTAAGTTGATCTTCAATTTCTTTGATAATCCAATCAGGCATATCATCCCAGTTTCCTCCCCATTGACTACCATTGTCATGCCAGCCATCTTCGCTTGTATCTTTCCACTTATCATAGTAGTCCTCAAAGAAATCATCAATCTTATCTTTGAATTCTGGGGCGATAATTAAAATCCATTCTTCTAAGAAATCTGGATGATCTTTTAATTTATCCCAAACGGATTTATCGAGGATATCTGGTTCTATACACATTCCGATAGTTAGATGGTAATTCTTACGGGGATCTAACTCTTCTTTTGTTCTGAGTTTTAAATCCTCAGTAAGTTCAAGAATTTCTAAACTCTGGCATTTATCCCATTCCCATAATCGAAACCACAAGATATTAAAGTTTTGTTTTTGAATTGTATCTCTAGTATCAGCTAACCAACCTAACGTTGCAGGAGATAAATCCCAATCCGCAATGTCTTTTAAATCTAGAGTATTTTTTCGATCATCCTCATCGACCCCAATTAAACAACGTAAAGCATCTGGATAAGAACGTTCGAAATATGGTGGTAACCAATCATCAAAGTGTGGAGATACTGCTCCAGATAGAACATTATCCCCAAAAGGAATAGCCCCTGCTTTGATAGCATCCAAGGTTGAAATATGAGTTCTAGATTGAGTCTGATCAGTCTTAAGAGGTTTAAATCGATTTAGATATTTAAAATCAATTGGTTGGTTATGAACCACATGCGGGATTTTCATTCGCATCACATCTGGTCTATCGTAGATAACCTCAAACTCTAATGTAACAGAGTATGCATCTTCCTCATTATCTTTTTCTTTACCAGGCACTTGATCTGGACTAGAAACTAAAACTAAAACCCCAGTATTGATTTCAGCAATTGCTAAAACTGATTGACCACCCGCCTGGTTGGAAAGAGTAGTTAAATTTTTAGTAAAACTACTTCTTAACCAAGTACCGAAATCTATTCCATAACCATGGTTATTTTCCATTAGTTCATGAATATGTTTTAATAGATAAATGAACTGATATGGAATTGTATAGTTATAACGAACTTCTAATAACATACCATCTACTGATTTAGTAGAAGCTAAACGAACGCGCTTTCTAAAGTTCTCAGCCTGATGTCGAGTAGAGAATCTAAACTTCATGCTAAGATCAATGATCATCTGTTGATAGCCAGGGTGCATGTTAACCTTGGTCTTATCACAGAAGAAAATATTCTGTTGAGTCTTTTCTCGAATAGCTTGAGCACTCGTCATCTCTTCATTATATCTTTCAGAGATTTCTACTTCTACAGTAGTATCGGTAGTTAAACGTTGTTGTGAACGATCTTTCTTTGGAAGGTCTAATTCACTTCCTTTAACAATAATCGATTCACTTAAGTTAAGAAACTTAAAATCAAATTCTTCATACCACTTATAAGTACGGATAATCCTAGTAAGGATAGAAGTGATAATTGGATTTGAAATCGTTTCTTCACAATTAGGAATTTCCAATATAAATTGTGGCATTTGCTTTCTCCAATTAAGGTCATAGAAATTCGAGACAAAAAAAAAAATAAAGGGACAGAAGTCCCTTTAGATTAATAATATTCACCAGTAGATTTGGCTGGTTTGATCGTTGGAAGATCATGAGTTTTGATGCTAAATGCCGCATCAAATAAAGATTCAAATTCTGTATTGAAAATATGCTCATCCACCATATTTTCATTCATTACAATATGTACACCATCCCAGTGTTCTACTGCAGTGTATGTACCTTTGCGATCTTTATCTTTTACATAACGCTCATCACAAAACTCACGATCAGCATTAGACCATAAAGCCTCTGCAACTAAGTTTGAGATTTTTGCATTGCGGTTATTCTCCGCTGCACGATGAATAGCGGCATCGATGTTGTAACGTTGAAAATTGTTCATAATGGTATTCCTTGATAAACTAGATTAATAAAGAAACAGGATGCTTCTTCATGTTAGTAATATGTATTTGAAATTATTTGGAATCGATAATTTACTAATCTATAAAAAAAAAAATAAGGAGCCTAGGCTCCTTATAGTTTACGACTCATCATAAGGATAATTAGGTAACATATTAAATATGTTATTATAACATCCTATTTTATCAATGATATTTTTGTGTAATGCATTACTATCAATTGACTTGTTAAAACTATATCGAGATGACAACTTATGACCGTTATCAAGTGTAATCAACACTGCTTTAACTTGATTCTCAGATGGTAGATCTTGAGTGCTTGGATGGACTATTAACTCTACCGAGATTATGGAAGATATTTTAACCAAGGTATCTAGAAATAGAACATAATCCTCCTCTGTTTTCTTACTGTTCATTTTATTAAACAATTTAATTTCCTTCTAAATTAATGATACTATTACATCTAGATAATTGCTCTAGTATCTGATGATAGGTTTTGTGTACGACATCAGCATCTCTATTTGTCGCAACATTCAATGAATGACCATTATCAAGAGTTACAAGAATGCTATAAAGAACTAAAAGATCTTCATTGAAATCCTCTTGAGAATCACTGGTCATTTCTATTGAAGAGATCGAGGAGAGTTTGATAACTTTACATTGGTCAAACTCTATAAAGTCTGAGTTACAGATCATTAAACAATTCTTTAGCAGAGTTATAAACTTTAGGTTCTGGCTCCGAATTAATGGCATCTACGGTTTCTTGATTTGGTCTTCGAGAATCTTCACCATACTTACCATAAACATTATTGATGCGTTCTTCAATTTCTTCAATCACCCATTCAAGGAATTTAGCCGGGGTATCATGTTGTTGCTCATATGGGATATAAGTGTCACTCATACGACAACCACAAGCATTTGCATGACCACCACCTCCAGGGAATGATTGTGCTAAACGAAGAGCATCAATATTGCTAGAACGCCAACTCACTACCATTGATCGTTTCTTAAAACTAAAGAACAAGGCAGCTGAAATTGTTTTTTCTCCAGGGTGCATTTCACGCCAAGATTGTCCAAATTGAGATGCTTGACCAAATGGACAAATACCAATAGCTAAATGAATAGGGCCTTCTGCAGTTGGAATAACAGTCTGATAAGAATCATCCAACGCATCAGTACAATTTTTCTTATTGGTATAGTTAATCAATTCACCATAATGGTTGATTGTTGCAGAATTGTGAGTAAATGTATCATTCTTGACAAATTTATACAGCTCGTCGAAATCACGAATGTTATAACGATTTAGATATGCATGAAGATTATCAGCACGCTCTTTCATCGCTGGACTAGACTCATCCCAAGTATCACGAATACCGATTAAGTTATATAACGGATCTTTGTGTGTAAGTGTTTGTTCTTTAATAAAACCAATATTGACGTTGGTTAAGAAATGGTGATCATGGATATGTACCTCGCGCAATTTACAAGGTTCTTTAATACCGTAGCCGGATAAACCAAATAACCAAGTCAAAGTTGCTCCAGATAATTTATTATCCTTCGAAAAGATAACTGATAAACGCTGGCTTTCCAATTCAGCAAAGTGTTTTTCAATCATTTCATAATTATCTTTGTGGTGATCAAAGATTGTAATTGAGCGACCTTGTTCCAAGAGCTCTTTCAATAAAGGAAAGGTAGGGCAAAAATCTAGGAATGTAATATCCTGATACTTGGCCATTACTTTAAAGAATGCTTCATGACTTTCCAATACACCATGACCCATTGGAATATAATCAATCTTGTCAAGGGCATTTACTGGGAAATCTTTATCCCGAGTAGGGCGCTCAAAAGCAATTCGATGTGCAACTGCAGCAGCTGAACCATCAACACAATAAGCATGATAAATAACTAACTTTTTCATTTTTGAATTTCCATAGATGTCGTAGCCGCAACAAATGCATCAGCTAGGATTTGATTTAAAGCAATTGTGCGTTCTGCATTTGCCTGAATAGTTTTAAACAGATTTTCTAAATCAAAATCTGTTCGAGCGAAGATATAATTAAAGAACTCCTTGTTTTCCTCTAAACACATTGAGTCTTTAATGAAAGCTACCTTTTCATTATGATCAGAGATTTTGATAAAGTTTTCACAATCCATTGCAGTAAAATCGCAAACCATTTGTAAGAAAACTGATTTCTGAGTTTCCTCTGATTGGCGTTTTAAGAAATCTAAATAAGTTTCATCCATTTTAATATCAATAGGTTTTTCTCCATTAAGATATGGAAAATCACTTTTAGTCACTTCATGGCCAATCTTTTTATCAATGATTAAATCATTAAATTCTTTCGGGATCTGTAACGTATATTTTACTTCAGGAATTACAGATCTAGAGCTAAATTTAGTTTTAACCTCAGCACTTAAAAATACACCCGCACCTAGTAAATCAGATAAGATATTGAACTTATGATTTTCCCCAAAGATTAAATTCATCTCAGTTTTATTTCTAAAACGAGGCTGAATGAAAATATCTAAGTTCCAGACATCGAGGCTTTTGCCAATACGAAGTTTGTATAAACCAGTGTTGAACTGTTCTTTCATCTCCGCAATCTTTGCAAAGATAGAAGGGATTGATTGATGAGCATCATTAAGCTCTAGATTAATGGTAATCATGATTGTGTTCCTTTTAGTTTAAGCAAGTTTTCTATTTGGTTAATGATTTCTTTCGATTCTAAAGATTCATAATAACCCCAGTTGTATTGTTTACCATAAACATACGCTACGGCAAAATCATCATGCATGTCATTTATAACGACAGCAGGGTTGTCTTTGAAATGTTCTTTAACTTCATTATCAATTTTATTTCGATAATCCATATTCAATTCCTACTGATAGGACTGTTAATTTCATGAAGATAGTGTGTAATTGAAATTATTTGCATAATAGGAAAAGAGACCCTAGGGTCTCTTTGTTTTATGTTGTTGAGCGAACCAATCCAGATAAGAATTCTTCCAGACAACGTTTACGATAATCCGGATATAACTCCCCACCTTCTAGAATTAAAGGATGTAGAATCTCAACTAATAAATCAGATATGTAAGAACTAACTAATGTTCTCGCCCCCTGAACTAAACGTCTAAATTCTTTTCCTTTAACTTTACCGATTTCTACCCCAAGATTATAGGCAGTACGTTTACCCATTGGAAGTTCATCATGGGTATCGATTACGAGTTTAATTAAATCTTGGCGTGATAAAAAATGATTATTGGTACTCATCTCAAGATTCCTCTAGATGAAATAAAAATAAATGAAGGGGGAATTCCCCCTTCATAAATTAATAAACTCGAGCCCAGTTAGCTAAAGTATCATTAACTAACTTCATTGGGTTTACGTTTTTATCCGAATGATGAATACGAATAAATTCATGAATTTCGTGTTTATAATCGCCGGCAAGCTTTTCACCAATCTCTTGAGCTTTCTCTTTAGAGATTGCAAAAGTTGCACGGGTAAAATCATAATCGCTAAGTAAAGCCATATGACCATCTTTACATTTAAAGTTAAGGATCTTGAATACACGAGAAGGTGCATCACGACGAATACGTTTCATGTCTTCTTTGATAATAACACGAACTGTATCATTGATTTTTAAAGAAAGAATAAAATCAATGATTTTATCTTTTGCAGTTTCATGAAGAGTTTGATCAACTTGATTTGGATAAACCAAATGAGTTGTTAAAACCACCTCATTTTTATCATGGTTGAATTGAAGAGATAATAGACTCTTAACTCGATCATTTTTTTGAGTATGAACGCCCTCAAAGATTGAAGGTAAACCAAGAGCTAAGAGAAATTTCTCTAATTCAATCTTACGATTTTGATAATTCCAACCGTAAGATTTCTCTTGATAAAAGATACTTTCAATTGTCTTTTTAATTTCACCATGTACGAAGGTTAGATTTGTACGTTGTTGGTATTTTTTAGGCTGATGATTGTACATCGAGTGTCGCTCCGGGTTTTTGAAACTCATACTATTGCGTAAATAATTATTTTTTAAATAAAAAAAAAAAAAATAAGGAGCCGAAGCTCCTTACTTAATTAAAAGTTAAATTTAACAATCCCTTCCACAATAATCAAAAGGCTGCAGATAAGGTTAACGCTTAGAAACAATTGACGATCAACTTTTGTCTTAACCAAGAAAACAGAAGAGACAAATAGGATGATTGATGAGAAACAAATTAATCCGATATCGGCAGTTAGAATACCGCCGATAACCATGAAGAAGCTAATCATTACACTAACCGACATTAGGTATCGGCTGAAGATTTTACCAACCTTTGTTGATAAGTTATCTTCATTTTTGGAATCCAATTTAGCCTGGATGAGGCTGATGATGATAATAACAAAGCTAGAGAAAAAGATCATTCTATCCACTTTAAGTTTAGTTTAGCGTGTGTGTTTCTTAATCAACTTAGCTAGTGCACGCGGATTAAGAACTTTACCATACTCGATCTTTAATGTATCTTTCTGGTGGTCGTTAATGTAGTTTACCGATTGTTTTAGAACAAAGTTAAACTCAATAATAACACGGTCATCTGAATTCTTTTGCTTGGTAAAAATAAGAACTTCAGTATGAGTTTGCTCATCTGTGGTTGGTTGAAGAACACAGATACTTAAATGTTTTGGTAGCATTGAACCAAGCCATTTATTAAGTTGAAATAATGGTATACCATCATGGTTGAGAACTGACATACCTTTACGTCCAAAAGTTTTAGACTTGTTCAGAGTTTCTTTCATTGCTTCGATTGTGATGTACTGAGTCATGATAATATTTCCTTTTAAAGAGATTGATTAGATTTGAATTACGATTTAGTTTTTAAAATTGTCGATAATCTGCTGTAGACTATCAGCCAATAAGTCCAAGATATTTGCTTTGGTATCGCCATTATAATAACGGTTTTCTGAACGAATGGCGTGAAAGCTAAAACCAATATAATCACAAATTAAATTTCTTGAGCGTTCATCAAAATGTGATAACTGTTCCATGAGTTTGCCACTGATTATACTATCTGTAAATTCGCCTGTATCTTTGGTTTTAACCATTTGCCTAAGCGCCTTAAATATTTCATTAGCCACACTTGCCATTGGTTGATATTTAAGCATGTTAAAGTAGCGTTTATTATTTATTCTTGAAGTTATTATACTATCAAGAAATTCCTTTGAATCTTCCACTTCATACCACTGCATCAACCAATCACCAATACAGGAAATAAAGTTCATGCTTGCATACATACCGCCTTGATAACATAAGTGATAGCGTTTATTTTCTTTACAATACTTTATTGATATTTCCTGATCATCTGTTAATGGATTAGGGTGAACCTTAGATCCAATATGTTTATTGAATAATAAGCTGTGACAATGAGCAGCAGTTAAACAACTGGTGTTTGGATGTTTTGGTTGGATAGATAACATCACCCAAGTTTTTCCAGTAACCTCAATAGGCTGATGATCATTGCCTAGATTATACATAGGCATAATAGTTAAGCGAGCATCAAGCGAGTCACTAAATGAATTTCGTTTGATGTGTTCTTTAAGATCTTTGAAGATCTTGTCCTCATTATTTGCGAGGAAGAGAAACTGTAGCATGATAATAATTTCCTAGGATGTTTAAAGAAAGGGGTAGCTAAGCTACCCCTTTAAATTATTTAGAACGTAGTTGTTGTAAAACCTGTTGAGATTTTTGCATAGTAAAATAATGTTTAACGAATTCCTTAGTGGCTGGGTTTTTATCTAACCACTTATCGATAAGCAAAATTTTATTCCAAGCATTGCTTAGAAAAACTACATCGCTCGAGATCTCTTGTAGGGTAGTGAAAAGTACGTCATCATTAGTTAAAACATGACCATTTGATAAATCTTCTACAAGCTTTTCAAAAGTCTGTTTGACTTTATCATCTGGATGGTATCCCAGTAATGATTTTAGTAAGTTTTCAAACTCAGCTACCGATGTGTCATCCAAATCATTAATGATGTTTAGAGCATCATCGTGGGTAAGGAAAGCTTCATAAGTTTGAAACCCTAACTCAGTCATATTGAAATTTAGACTATTGGATTTCACATAATAGTGGGAGTCTTTAGTTCTAAAAATACCCCCAATGATTTTCATTAGGGATCGGGGCCCTTTTCCAAAAGGATTTATCTTGAGCTCAAAGGTTTGAAAATCATTTACATCGACTTGACCTTTATCAAGACCAACACAAACGGTCATTTTAGAGTTGACGATAATACTCCAGATCTCATTTACTTGAGACTTTTTAAGGATGCCGCGAAAAACTGTAATTTTCATTGTTTGTTCCTAGATACTGATGTTGTTAAAAAGATTGTTGATGACTTTACAAAGACCAGTCGAGATTTCATCCAGTTCCTGACCTTTACCATTTTCTCGCCAATAACGAATAGCACGATTGATATCGTTCTCTTCATTTTCTTTGAGGGTTAAATAAGGTAACTCTGTTAGCTTTACCTCGGTTTTTAAATGAGCGATAAGGTTGGTAAAACCTTTCTCATCATCCGTGAAATGAATAAATGTTCTAGTCTCCCACCAAAGAGGGTTAGTCGTTTCGATCACTTTCGCCATACATTGGCCAGACTTGTTTTGATTTAAACCAATCAATTCTGATTTAGTTGATGGTTTCCATTGCTGTTCTGGTTTAAGTAAACCAATCTCAATTAGGATATTTTCAACAACCGCAAATCCAAACTGAGATTTAATTCTAAGAGTAACGATGTTCTCTTCTAAATTGATTTTACCTAAGATCTCGGTATCGTATCTACGAATTAGAAATATACTTCTATCTTCACTTAGTAAAGATTTTTCAGCACGACTATCGAAACGAAAGCGTTCTACTGGCACCGCATCGAAGATCTGGGATTCGATATCAGCAGCAAATTCATTCAGAATTATCGCCCAAGGAAACTTACGTTTTTCAAGTTCAAACTGTTCTGGAAGATTTAATACCAGAGTTACCTTTGGATTAGGAGGTGATTGATGATAGTTTGGTGGTGATAATAACATGATAATGTTCCTTAACGAAAATATAGATTAAAAACTAAATCGGTTATTAAATAAACCGATAATAGAAAAAGAAGAATATAACTAAAAGCTAAATCGTATCTACCCCTAGCCATGTTTAGACATAATTGAAAATGTTTCTTACGTTGGTTAATGTAACTTTGAAGTATATTAACTTTAAACTGATTAACTTCATTATCGACTGTAAGCTGTCTAACTCTAACTTCTAACTCTTCCAAAATAAGTAATTGTTGAATAGAATTCTTTCTACTCATATCGCTTACATTTATCTCAGAGATGCTTACGTACATCTCTTCAATAGCATTGTCAATACTACTCAAACTACAACCCCTTCAAATTTTAAAACTGAATAACCCAAGAGTATAAATGAAAATATAATTGTGGCTATGAATGTTTTTGGATATTCCTTATGCCAAACTCCCATTACCCCAGTAGTAAGACCAATGGCCTGCGCTATAAATATAAACCAAATAACTTGCTCTTCACCTGCAACCATAGTCCCTATTAAGAATATACCACTTGAACCAATCGCAATTGAAAATCTATATCCTTTTCTATCCATGAAAAGAAACATAAATATCAATTCTAAAGAAAGAATAAATGAAATACAAAGAAGTCCTAAAACCCAAATTTCCATTTACTTACCCTCTTCTTGTTTAGCAATCGCTTCTTTAACAGCATCATAAGTTGCTTGTAGAAGACTTTCTTCTTTTACAAATATATCTGTCACAATGAAGCTATCCTTAGCTTCAAGAAAGTCTATTAGAACTGGGGCAAATATTACTGTAACCGTTCCAGTTACAAATGGGATTGTTGCATGACAAGGTATTCGATCAGCCATGTTGGTTTCGGTAATCTCTAGCAATTGAGAGAGATCACTATTCGTAAAACACTCATCTGTATTCAATTCTTTTAGATTACTGATAAGTTCTTTAATTCCAGTATCCATTCCAAATTGAATTTTATTTATGTGCTCAGTTATAACTGGACTATAAAAACAACTGATCTTCTTTCGTAAACTCTTTAACCAATTAGAGTCAAGGTTTAGCTGAAGTAAGGAAATTAAGTTTTCCAAACGTTCTTTGTCTTTATCTTTTAACTTTGATTTAAAGCTGATAACTTGTCCAGACATTTTGATAATATTCCAATAAAGGCGATTAGTTCATTTAGATAGTATATATCTGAAATAGTTTCGATTAAACAAAGAAGGGGGTATCAAAAATCCGCCAAGGGTTTCTCAACAATATAACCTTAGATAGATTATTCCATATCTATCTAAGGAATAAGTATTAGATTATACTCTCGTATAGAAGTATAAGTCTGTCATAAAAGTAACCCCCTTCTATGCATACGCATAGATGTATAAAAAATGTAATTTATTAAATTTATTTTATGAAACCTATGGAGATAATTTATGTTACCTAAGTTAAGATTAGTATTACGAAACATTAGTTTTCGTAATCAAGCATTACAAGATATCTTTAAGACTTCTAACTCTTCTAAAGAATTATTAGAAGTAAAGTCATTACCTTTTGGAGTATTACACAATACCAAGATTACTGTCTTATTAAAGACAGGAAAGAAAAGAGAACATTACTACAATCGAGTAGATATTAGTACCTTCTTATCTGAGGTGAGCTTAAATGATAAAACCTTACCAGAGATTATTACTTATCTTAATACTGAACATTATTGCGACTTTGATTTAGAAGATGACTTAGAGTTAACTGAAACCCATTTAAGAGCTAAGACTACTTCTCTAGGTTATATTGGAGAAGTAAGTATTAATGGAGACAATGGAGGAGAACCAACATTACCTTCTACTGATCTAAAAGCATTTCCACGTAATGAAGCTGAGTATTTAAAATATCTAGAAGTTTCTGGAAATACTAATTTAACAATTAATCCATTTAATAATCCAAGAGCTACTATCTTAACAAATACTGATCTAAACTTTAATATGCACTTAGATACATTCCTTGTGCAAGAAAAAGTCTTTCATGGATTTAGCTTTGATAAAGATCAACTAGATGCAATGATTAATTCTGAATTACCTCCAGAAACAATTGTAATCGAAATTAGTTACTTTATTAATGGAGGAGCTGAACAAAAAAATCTAATCATGTTACGTGATTTAAGATCTCAGGTTACTAACTTCCCATTAGTCAATAATCGTTACTGTATTATCCTAACGGTTGTTGGGGTACCAGATGGTGAGTATGAGTCTAAGTCGATCCTTAAAGCTAACTTATCAGTACCTGGGGTAGAGTTAACACAAACAACAGCTTTATCTAGGGTAGAGGTAAGTCCTCCGGTCATTCCTCTACCTCCTCCTGAGCCAGACCCAATCAACCCTAACCCAATCACCCCAGAAAACCCAGGGGAAGTAAATGACTTCGATTATGCGGTTATTCGATATATGTGGGATGGTTTAGGTGGTAAAGATCTAGATACACGAACATACATTAAAGTACCAGATCGAAAACAATTTAATGTGGGATGGTCAAGAGCTGCTTCTGATAATCCTTTCTTACATTGGGCTGATGATAACACCGGAGCAGGGGTAGAATCTGTACTGGTTAACATTCAACAAATCGTTGAAGCTAATCTTGGTTTACCTACAATCACTATTAGCTGCAATGCATACTGGTATGAATTGGCTAAATCTGGCAACTTCCGTATCCAGTTTGAAATGTATAAAGGTGGTCAGATGTCTAAGGTAGGTTATGACTGGGTAAATAATGGAGGGGTTAAAACTCAAACCACAACCATTGAATGTAATACCCCTATCCAAAACTCTGACAATATCGATGGTCAGGAAATGGTATTACTTCATTATACCCCGGCTACTAACTCTGGCCAACTTGTTAAGCTATAATAAATTAAGAGGCCCCTAGGGGCCTCTTATTATTTAAACAATTTTAGTTTGTTACAGTGCTTACAATGACCTTGGTGTTTATATTCATTGGAAGAAACCCAATAAGCATGAAAAACATATTCATGTTTACAGAATAAACGTTTTAACCAAAACATACTTATCCTTGATACTGGATTAAACAAGCATTATTTAAATCATTGGTTTGCGCAGAGATACGAATAACATGATTAATCAACATTGAGTTAAATGTATTATCCAATTGAATTGAACGAATCATCACTCGACATAAACCACGAAGCTCTGCATCTGTTTTCTTATCAGAAGAAGAGTCAGTTAGTTTCTCACTGATTAGGGAAATGGTTTTATCTAAAGAACCAAATACCTTAGTCATGAAACGGTCACGACGCTCCCATGATTTATCAAAGTAAACCAGACTATCCATTAACTGAGTAATTAGATCACTCACATAAACAATTTGATTTGGATAGAAGGTACGAACCTTAACTGATTCTTTCTCCTCTGCCGCTTTATCAGTATAAAGCTTAACCCAGGTATCCTCAATGAAAGAATAAGGGGTAGCTCCAGACTGTCCAGCAGGAGAAGAGATGACCGCGTATGTTCCACCAGGGAATCGTTTACTTTGAATTAGTTCAGCTGATTCACTATCGGTTAAACGAGAGCGAACCATTGGATCTTCTAATTCTTTAGTGATTACCTCTGGAGGAGGAGCATAGAGATTTTTATATTTCAGTAGTTCAGTTTCATTAACTTCAGTTTTGGTTTTATAACCATCAACCAAACGTTGAATACTTACCACATAATCTTCAAACTCTTTATCCACTTTCGCAGTAAGTCGCTTTTCAGTAAATGACAACATCGCCTCTAAACCAGAAAGTAATTCCTGATAAGATACTCGACCATTGTTATCTACATCTAAGTTTTCTTTAAAGATAAACTCAGTTGACTTCGGATCGCCAGTTACTTTAGAGGCTCGATCTTTGGTATCAGTATTTTTACGCGAGATATTTTCACGCAAGCTAGTAACTTTACTGTACCAAGATTTAGTGTCGCCCCAGTTATCATAGAAGGTACGCTTTAAAGCGATCAAGAACTCATTTAAGGTGTTTGCTTGAACTTCTGCTACAACTCCATCCTTAAATTCTTCATCAGCTCCATCAGCGCCTTCTAAGGCTAATAAACGACTACCAATTAAATCCTGTCCAACGATTGCTTTGTATGCTCGGGAAATAACAGAACGAGAGTAATCAGTTAACCCACCTTCCTGAATAATTTCTGCTTGAATGTTTTCTAACTCTTCAGCAACGTTTTCAATTTTGGAATGAAGGTCATGTCCTTGTGAAACTTTGTTATAAAGAGTTTCAGTTTCATTTAATAAATCAGCAGCAGATGGATTATACACCTTATGGATCGGTTCAGGTGATACATTGTTTGCAGCTTGTTGATCTTCTTGATCAAGTAAGTTTTCAATACTCATTATTTACTCCTAGTATTGAGATAATGAATTACGGCAATAAACGATAGACTTGTTCAGAACCGAGAAAGAATATTTAGCCCAGCGAGTCTCACCATCCTGCTGTTTTTTAATAATAGCAACAGTCGCACTAATTGAGTTACGAATATGTTTTTCACCAACACCAGCAACTGTACCACTTGAAGAAACAGCCTGTTCCATCTGCTTCATTAGGTTACCAGTATTTTTATCACGAGCTTCGAAAAGAAGCTTATAATTCATCATGGTATTACCAGCAGTGATAACACTCTCACAAATATTAATCACAAGGTTTGTAGGGGCAGTGGTGAAAGTACCATTATCATCAATTTCTTTTGGAGGATTTTGAATTGGTTCTGGAGAGATTTTAAATCCAGTTTTGAAGTCGGCATAACTTTCAATTGTATTTACGCCTGAGCCGGGTAATACAGCCACAAGCATAATACCGCCAAGAAGATCTTTTGGATTTCGATAGGCAAAAATCTTATCACCTTCCCAGCGAGAATCTTTTAACTCTTTTCCAGCGGTAACATCAATTCCAGCACTCTTGGCGTTAGTAAAGAATCCATTAAAAATCTCTGCTAACATTTTATTAGACTCGCCACTTGTAGCTACATCCATACCAGCGCTATTTTTAACTGAACCAGGCATACTTCCAGTTTTAGTCACACTACCATTAAATGCTTCCGTGATACTTTCTTTACCTTTATCACCGCCAGCATCTTTGTCAGAAGGATTAGGATTTGAATCTTTCATCTTCTTTGCTTGTTCGATTAGAAGTTTAAGACTATTTTCAATCTGATTAAACATCTTATTGTAACTATCAGCATTCTTATTTAAAAGAACTTCACCAATCTGAGTAATGTCTGCAACCCCTTTTGCAATCTCTTGAGGATTTGCTACTTTACCATTTATGTTTAGGAACTTAACCCCTCCCATGTCAAAGGTATTGTTTTTAATTGTTGAGGTTGCCATATTTTCAGCTTTAGCTTTTAAAGCCTCTGCTTGTTTAACTAACTTACCAGCCCCATCGAATGCTTTAATAAACCAAGTCTTAATTTTATTGTGCATGCTGATAAAAGCATTCTTGATCTTTTCCCAGATATTTTTAATTGTTTCAGTTACTACATTTTCCATAACTATAGTAAGTTCACGCTTCGTATCTGAATCAATTGATTCCATCGCTGGGAGATTATCAAAACCTACCTTTGATTTTTTAACAATACGATTTAAACTTGCTTTTAAAATGGAGTATGTGTTATTGTCTAGCTTCTCTCCAGCTCTAACTGAATTGCGAAGAGTAGAAGCAACGTCGGTTGCCATATCAAAACTTTCTAAAGCATTTGTAAGCTGATGATCACCTAAATGAATAACGATATGTTCTTCGTTTAATTCACCAATTGCTTGATCATTATGAAGGAAGCTAGTAGAGATCGGGTCAACCGGTCGCTCTTCACTTCCAGTGAGGAAAGAGGCATCATACGCCATGGTGTTCTCCAGTTATCTTTTGGTCATAAAATGAGATAGAACCAAATAATAAAGGGAGCCTAGGCTCCCTTTATTTTACTATAGAATAGCGATTTCAGTTCCAGGTGGGTAGAGAATTGCAATTGGGATAGGTAATGCTTGTTGATTATTACCAAGGATAACATTAAAGATTTCAGTTTTATCCAACACACCATTAACCATAACTGATGCTTCTAATTTAACCTGTACACAATCATCAGTTACATTCATGATACCATTATTATCATTTAAATAAATGTAACCATAGATTTTTTGTTGTAGTTGCTGAATAAGCTCTTTAATATTATCAGTTATTGGTTCAATGGCATTAATACTAGATTTCACATTATTAATAAATAATGTATATTCACCAACAGGGAATATATGCATAGTTTCAATGTTGGTATTAAATATACCGGATTTAGATAACCCGGTACAAACTAACTTACGTTCGCCATTTGGACATAATTCAACATATTGTACGTCTTCAATGTTAAGTACGGTAGGATCGTTTTCATTGCCAGTATAGGCATCAATCTTCAAACCAAAACCACTACATTCAGGGGTTAGATTTGTTACTAGCAACATATCATCAGTCCCAGTAAATCCTAAATCGATTTTTGAACTAAGATTATTTTGTGTCATTAATAAATTAAAAGCAGCAGAGATGCTGGTATTAGGCTCAATGTCGGCTGCATACACAACATCATTATTACCAACAATTAACTCAAACACGTATTTATTTACTGTTATAAGAGCGCCATCTTCATTGACCTTAGGGGCAAGAGTATAATCAGTAAAGTCTAAACTCAAATGATCCATAACACAGAAACAGTTATCAGGTTCAGGGACATCGGTTGCTTTATTAAAATAACCTAATGAAATATTCTTAGCCTTTAGAACACCATCAACTATTTCTAAATCATCAGAGTTAAAATCTCCTCCTTGTAGATTTAGTTGCTCAATGATGTTTTCGACATTAGTGCCGGTATAAACCATTCCAATAAGAACTTGTTCTAAGTCTAAACGATTATAGGCATGTATTCGTTTAGGAATTGGTTTACCAGGAAAGATATCTTCTCCTTTACCAACCTCACAAACAAGAATAGTATTATGAATACTACTTTTTACTGGTGTAACAGATTCAATCTTAGTTGCTTTTAAAAGAGTTGGTAAAATATCTTGTAAGGATTTATTCTTACTTGAGATATTGCGTAGTTTTGTACGAATTGCTGGAACTGTAGTCATTGACTATCTCCTAATAAAATAAATTAGCTCTCCTAGGAGAGCTAAACTCTTATGAACCATATTGAGCTAAAGAACGTTCACCGTAAGTAAGATAAGCATTTACTACTTTAATACTGTGGGTAAGAATAGTTCCAGATAAACTAATATGTTTCTTAAATTGTGAAAGAATCGCATTTGCTAATTTACGAATATCCTTATCAATAGAATCAACAGGTTTAGATAAATTATTAGTATCACCCTGTTGACCATCGTCCTGGGTAGTGGTAGCGGCCTGTCCATTGCCACCGCCAGCTGCATTTACATTAGTCGCAGGAGCTGGATTCGTGGCTGGTTGTTGTTGCTGTTGTTGTTGGTTAGTAGCTGGAGCAGGGGTTGAAGGTTTAGGAGCTTGTTTAGTAGGGTGTTGAACATCTGTACCGTCTAGATCTTTTACGATCTGATCAAAACCTTTAACGATCTTATTGAGATAACGATCGCGTGCTTCAAACTCTTTCTTATACTTAAGGATGGTTTCACCCATATCTCCAGCAGTAGATGCAATCTGAATGATCTGAGAAGAGTTTAAGGTCTTAACATCAGAACTATCTTCCATCTCTTTATTCTTACCAGAAGAGTCAGATAGAATAATTCGTTGACGTTTAATAGCTTCAGTTAATGTTTGAATATTATTTGCTTGTTGTTCTTGAGTTGCTGGTTGAATGCGATATAAACGACGATTACCAGGCAATGATGTAGAACCAAAAACAACCTGCTGTTCATCAACTCCTAACTTCTTACGCATATCAGCATCACCAATTTGCTGAGTTGTTAGTTTCTCAATTGTTGAGTCATCAGTATTTGGGCTTAATGCATCATCTAAACCTTTAAGTTCTTCTGGAGTTAGTTGTACTCCAGCATTTTGTTTAACGGCTTCTGAGCGATAACGCATGAGCAGATTCTTAGTGATATCTAATACTCGATCAGATTTATCATTTTGATTTTCTTTTGTGATGTTGTCAAGAGAACCATCCAAAATATTCTTAAGGTTATTAAAACCTTCTAATAATTTTGCGGGTTCTTTAACCTGGTAATCAACTGCTAAGAAACTAATACCATTTAACTCAAAAGACTTTTCAGTTGGGGTTGTTGTTAAAGCATTTGCTTTTTCTTCTAATGCCTTTGAACGAGCAATAATTTTGTTTGCAACATCAAATGTTTTCAGATACCAAGATTTAGTTGAGTTCCAAAACTTACCCATCTGATTTTTAATAGCTAACCAAAATTGTTTGATGGTGTCAGTAACACCTTCTAAAGCAATTGCAGTCAATTGGGTAGGATGGTTAATATCTGCAGATTCCATTGCTGGAAGTTTAGAGGCTGCTAGTTTTGGCCCGACAATGTTTTTAAAAGCAAGCTTCAACATCTGTAAACCTTTCTTACTAAGACCACCATTTGGATCATTGTAAGACTCAGCTGCCACATCAACTAACTCTTCAAGTTTCTCTTGACCATCAATTAACATATCAACTGATTTTTCATGAGTACCCATTTCATTATGTTCTTCCATTGCTGCTTCAAGCAAACCAGCATTACTTACATCCTGAGTTGGGGCTACTGCATTGATGCCATCAGTAGAGTCTGCAGACTCCTGTGCATAACTAAAAATACTAACCATTATAAATTCCTCTAAGGCCTTAAAGTTTCCCGTATTGGGTATGAGCTCATAAAATAAGCTACCCCTAGGGGTAGCTTAATAAATTATTTATTTTCCACACCAATAGCTTCTAATAATCTCGGCTTCTGCTTTAATGGATTCCTCTTCTTCTTTATTAACAAAAGGAAGACTCAGTATAGAAGGTAAAAGCAACAACGCCGAAGCGTCATCCAGCAAAGGTCGTAATACTTTTAATTTTTTCGCTGCTTCAAAATACCTCGATGCAAAGCTAGGGCGAAAAGATAGTTCATGGGTAACGCTGGTTTTATCCTCCCATTCTTTTGGAAAGTCGATACTAGCATTACCAGCTAGTGTAGTTAAACGCAATGGTATTAAGTTATTACTCATTTTCATATCTCCCAAAGATAGGTGTTACAAAATAAACTGGAGCAAGGTTCCACATACCACCAACGGGAACCTTACCGGCTCTTAAATTATCGATTAAAGATATATCACCAGTAAACATAATTTTTACATGCGGTGGAATGTATTTATCTAGATTTTTAGATTCATACTCACAACAAAGCATAACCTGACTTTCTTCATCGACCAATATATGTTTTGGTTTTAAATGCACCAAACGATTATGTTCTAACTTTTGACTTATTGCTTTTACTTTATTTTCCCACCCACCCCAGTCTGTCTCATTATTTAAATCTCTAAATGGAAGAGATAGCGGATCAAATTCGTGATCTATAAAGCCAATCTTTGTTTCAAGACGTTCAATATAGTCATTCAAGATTCCTATCATGTTAGTAGGTTGTTCACGCATTAACGAAATGAATGGAGTATCTTGATTGTAGAAAGGGATATAAACTAATTTAGTTAAACCCTCTTCCTCAGCTTTTTGAAAGTCAGTTTTCATTTAGGCTTTCCTTAGGGATATTAAACTCCCATTCAATATTGTTTTCATCATGAGCAATTAGTTTTAAAACTCGACCATCTGATAAAGTAAAGTTACAATGGTTTTTAACAATACCAGTTTCTGAACAATTTTTCATTTCTTGAAGAATTAAATTAGCCCATGAAATGACCGCATCAGATGCATTCGTCCCGCGTTTACCTAAAAGAAAAGGACCTCTGATCATAACTATTTCAGGAGGCAAAACAAGAAGTTCATTTAAAATAGGAGTTAATCCCGGAAAGATTTTAAAACCTTCAAGATTTAATCTTTCAGGTTGAATCATTGATTTATTAGCCATTTGTAAATCCTATAGTGTTTATCCATAGATAAGGGTAGATTAATAATTAAATAAAAAAAAAAATAAGGAGCCGAAGCTCCTTATTTAATTAATCACAATTGATCATAGTGATCAACATACGACGTAAGTTCTGCCAAGAAATTTCTTTATCAAGAGTTTCGGTTTCAGAATAATAAGTATTGACTTTTGTTAAACCATAGTTATTAATTAAAATAACGCTTTCGCTTGAAATAACACCTTTGCCGGATACGATTGTAAAAGTGTCATGCTTAGTGATTTTAATACCAAGATTATGTTTTGCGATGAATCCTTCGACATCACTAAGAATTGCATTCGCTGACTGAAGATCGTTACAAACTATACCACCAGCAGTCAATGAAAATTCATTTTGAAACATAGTAGATTGAAGTGTAGCCATAAGATTTAATATCTCTAGATAAAATAGTTTAATGAAGAAACATCCTGTTTCTTCATTAAAGTAATATGTATCTGAAAATAATTGGAATTAATGTTTCTTGCTTCTAGGATCATACCAGTCAAAATCTAACCCATCTATCTCAAAAGGTTTTCCTTTACAATATAAAGGCCTCGGCATCTTTTTAATATATTTAACCTTAATAGTTTTTATCCCTTCTTCTAAACATCTACCAATACGATGATAACCATCTATAATAATTAGTTTATTACTCATCGATGGTTTTGACATAATGATGGGATAGTTTAAATCAGCCTCTTCTATACGAGCATAATCACCCTCAGTATATTCTTTAGCTACTTTACTATATAACCCTTTAAGTGAACTTACATTTATATCATAGCTAGGGAGATCTTTAACGGCTTCCCAAATATCTCTAACATCCCATACAACTTCTGAACCATTATGCTCATAACCAAAAGTATGTTTATCCATTATCTTATCCTAAAATAGCTTCATAAAATAAAGCTACCCCTAGGGGTAGCTTTATTAATTACTTCTTACTTAGCTTTATACTGAGCTAAAGAACGCTCAGAGTAGTTAAGCATTGCAGAAGCAAGAGTTAGAGAGTAAGAGATGAACTGAGATTCAAAAGTAGTACGGCGACGTACAGTACCAGTAATAGCAGAGGCATAGTTACGAGCAAGACGTTGAGTACGAGAATCTTCATCTTTGTCGCTGTTTACATCTTTGATGATGTTATCAACTTCACGCTCAAGTTTAGACTGGAAGTTATCACGCTTCTGCCAAGCTTTTTCATAAGTGTAAGCAGTTTCAGCAATTTCGATTACATCGTCACAGACTTTATCAATCTGAGAAGTTGTAAGCGTTTTAACGTCACCTTCAGAAACATCACGTGGATTGTATTTATCATTACCAAGAATGTTACGAGTTTGTTTGATTACTTTAGTAAACTCTTCAATATCAGAATTGTCGGCAGTTTTGATATTACCAGTAACAAGGAAAATAGCTTTACCACCCGGAAGTGAATCAGTCATCACCAAGTCAGTAGTTTTGTCATCTTTAGGAACGTACATTTCTTTCAGTTTAGTTTCAGAAACAGTTTTACCAACCAATGCTTTACCACCAACTTCTTCAAGCTTTTTAATTACACCAGCAAGGCCATTGAGTGTTTTACCACCAGCTTTAGCTGATTTAACTTCGGCTTCGATTAAACCAGCAGCTTCATCAACAACACGTTCGTATGTATCAGCTTTTTGAACGCTGATGATAGTTTTAATCAATTCACGAACTTTGTTAAAACCACTGGTTACAGTAGAAGGATCATTGTATTTACCGTCTACTGCGATTGTTTTGGTTTGACCAAAAGAGAAAGATTTCTCCTCAATCGAGCCAACGGTATCATTGGCTTTCTTCTGGATCTTCTCAGCGCGATCTTTCAACTTCTTCGCGGCAGAGAACATCTTAATGAAGAAGCTCTTAACTTTACCATAGAACTTCTTAAGTTGTTTTTTGATTGCTTCCCAGAAGGATTTCAAAGTTTCTTTAATGCCTTCAAGAGCAAACTGTTTTGCTTCACGTTGAGCGCTACGACCTGAACCATAGTTTTCAGTTGCAATGATTTTGTTAGCATGGTTTTTACCAACAATATTTTTCAGAGTTACTGAAAGTAGGCGAGCAGCAGTTGGAGATAAACCATCGCTTTCTTGAGCAACAGCTTCTTCTACTTCTTCAAGCGCGCCTTGTTCTTCATCAAGTTGTTCAAGGTCAGCATCTTCTTGAGCAACGTCTTGTGCGTCAGCATTGGTATCGGCAACGGCAGCAGTTGCAGTTTCATCTTCTGGAACAGCTACGCCAGCTTCTGGGTTTGCATCATCAGCGCCTTCTAAGGCATTTACATTTTCAAAAACACTCATTGTTATTTCCTTACGTAGATAAAGGGATAGAGTTCTTACTCATAGAAATAAGTAAAAATTTACTTAGTGTATTGTTTCAGAGAAAGTTCACTATAGTTTAAGAAAGCAACGCTTGTACTCATAGAGTATGCACACAGACTCGTTTCAAAGTCAGTACGACGTCTTAAAAGCCCAGTAATAGCATTAGCAAAACTACGAATTAAACGATCACATTCTGAGTAAGCACCATTACTTTCCTCAGAAACATCATTAACTGCTTGGTCAATATCTTTGATCATTCGCTCTTTAAATTTATCACGACGTTCAAATGCTTTTCGGTATTCATTTACATATTCACAGATCTTAACGATACTTTCACAACCTCTGGAGATTGTGCTTGTATTAAGAACCTTAACTGCAGGATCTGGGTCATATTGTTTGTCAGTATATAGACAAGGAGCCACTACCAAACGAGAACGACGAAGGGCATCAATAGTTTCAGTAAGCTCAACTGTATGCCCTAATTCTTTCTTAGTCGCTGGACGAACACAAAGAACCCACTTATCACCCGGTAGGTACTTAGAATGACGGAAGATAGCTTTATCATTGTCACTGTATTGCTTAAGATACTTATCAGCTTTATCCATACCAAAGTCATGCATGTCTACTAAATCAGAATCAGTACGAGCAAAACAACGTTCAACAATTTCAGTGAAAGTATTTAAATCAACTGTGCGTAAAGATAATTCATTACGACCTAGCTGAGCATTCTCACCACGCTTACTAATGATTTCATCAGCAAGAGTTTTAACACCATTAATCATTTCAATGGTCTTATCACTCAAAGCTTCTGCGGTATCATTGAAACGATCAGTAGTTTGAGGATTAACAAATTCAAAGACTACTTCTTCAAGATCACGAATACCTTTAAGCATGGCAATGTTATCATTGATTCGACCATTAATCGCAAGCTTCTTAATCTCACGGAAATGGATTTCACTTTCGACGCTTGTTCCATATTCATTATCGGCTTTATCCATAAGCTTCTCGGCTCGAGACTTAGCTCGTTTAGAAATATCAAAGGTACGTAACCACCAACGTTTCATTAAGTTCCAGAACTTCTTTACTTGCTCTTTAATATAGTTCCAGAACTTCTTCAAGGTTTCTTTAAAACCCTCTAAAGCGATAGAACGATTTGATGGTCTATTATCCCCACTTTCTTGAGCAACTGATTTAATAAACTTCTCACCAGTAATTGCTTTAAGTGATGTCGAAAGGATTTTTAATTCTCGATCAGTAAGATCTTTAGATTCAGTAGCATTTACTGTATCTTCTAAAATTTTAATTGTGGTTGCGTTTCGTTCCTCAATATCATCTAAATGATCTCGAGCAATTTCAACATCAACGTTGGTATCAATTGTTGAATCAGAAGCTGGTTTATCCGTACCTACGATGGAACGAACATCATCATCAGCAGTCTGATGTAGATTTTCAAAAGTAGACATTCATCTTACTCCAATAATGGTCATAAAAAGAGAGACCCGAAGGTCTCTCTTTAGAGATTACTTAGCTTTATGCTGAGCTAAAGAACGCTCAGAGTAGTTAAGGAAAGCATTGGCAGTGGTCAAACCATAAGAGCAAATGTTTGCTTGATAGTTGAAGGCACGACGCATGAAAGCAACTTGGGCACTGATGTAGCCACGGAACTTACGCTGATCGCCTTCTTTTGCATCATCTTCCTGCTCAAAATCTTTTACGATTTGATCAGTTTCTTTGATAACTTTAGACATGAAGTTATCGCGGTTTTTCCATTGTTGCTCGTAACCATAAATTGATTCGGCAATTTCGATTACATCATCGCAAACCTTGTCGATTTGTGAAGTAGTTAAAGTTTTAACATCACCTTCTGATACTTCGCGAGGAGTGTATTTGTCGTTACCAAGCATAATGCGAGTAGATTTCAAAATCTTAGTTAAACGTTCCAAACCTTGAGAAGTTGCTACTGTTGGTTTAACTTCAATAATTGCCTTACCACCAGGTAAACCAACAATGGCAGTAACGGAGATTTCATTGAGTGTGCCATATTGCTCAGCGAACTTCTTCTTATCACCAACGCTGTCTGGTAGATTAGTGCCAACTGCACCAGCTTTACCGATGGCTGCCATCGCATCACTGATAGCTTCCATAGATGGCGAACGAGTAGCACCTGAACCAGTGAAGGTACCTTCTACTTCTTTAATGGTTTTTTCTACGGCATCATCTACCTTACCTTTCTTAAGTTCTTCTAAAGTATCTTTTACGATACCACGAACTTTACTTAGGCCCGCGGTTAATGTGCTTGGTTCATTGTATTTACCATCGATTGCGATAGCTTTAGTACCAGAGAAACTGAAAGATTTCTCTTCGATGGTACCTACGGTATCGTTAGCTTTGGATTGAAGTTTTTCAGCACGTTCTTTCAGTCGTTTAGCGGCACTGAAGGTTTTAATGATCCAAGACTTAACCGTATCGTAAGCTTTTTGGAATTGCTTCTTGATCGCTTCCCAGAAAGCCTTAAGGGTTTCTTTGATGCCTTCAAGAGCAATACGAGTGTTTTCGCGAGCTTCACTGCGGGTACCATTGAAAGATTCTTGGGCAGGTAATTTCTTAGCCGCATGATTCTTACCAACGATATTTTTGAATGCCAAGTGAAGTAGTTTAGCAGCCGTTGGATCAAGAGCACGTTCTTGAGCAACTTCTTCTTCAACTGCTTCGGCTACTTCTTCAGCCTTTTCAGCTTCACCATCAAGCCCTTCTGCCGCATCATCAGCATCGTCTGCTTCAAACTGAAGGCCTTGAACTTCTGCGATTTCATTTGCAACAGTATGAGTTTCCTCACCATTGGCCATTGGAGCATCGTTATCGTAACCAAGATCAGCGCTCTCTTGAGCCATACCAAAAATTGACATAATTTAATTTCCTAAGTTCTCGAGATTAGGTTGTAGAAACTTTATTCATTCTTAGTATTTACCAAAAATGATATAAAGAGAAATAATCAGATCTTGTAAGCCACCATCGTGTTTAAGCCAACGCATAACACTAACACCGCGGTAACAATCTAATTTCATACTATATGTGGTTTTAGGGGCTACCTTTTTTGTAAAACTTTTACTAGGAACAATTAGTAACTGCATCCAAGTAAAGATACTCATACCGCGTTTTCCGGTCTTGATGAAGTTAATTGTATCATCAAGAAAACGATAATGAAGATCAGTTTTAAATCGGTTGTACATCATGTTAGCATGTATAAAACTAAATAGATCTGATCCACTAAAAAGCTCACATGCTTTACGAGCAACTGCTAAGATTTGTTCACCATTTAGACTATTCCGGAAGGTTAACCCTGGAAGAGTATGGAAAGTAGAGGCATCGCTATCACCATCAATCCAGACATCAAAACCATCATTAACACATCCACGTCTTAGGATAATTGGCGATACGTAACCAGAACTACCCCAGATATTAACCGGCTGCATATTTCTCCTCCATCTTTGCAATTTTCTTATAAAGTGGTTTTAAACGATTATCTTCAATATACTTAATAGATTGTTGAAGCTTAGCATCGTTCTTCTTATCAGAAAGCATCTTCAGATTCATAACCTGAACTTCTAATACATCTCGTTCTGCCTTAGCACAGTTAAGACGATCATTCTGCCATTCAGCAAGGAATACGCCAAAGTAATAAGCTGGGTTAAGAGGAACTGGAATAAAACCAAAACCATAAGGGTCTAAGGATTTATTAACAGCCTCAACTGCTTTAATGTTTGTTGGGTTTACATTAATCTCTGGAAGCTCTTCAACAACCTTTCGGATATCACCCTTACCATTAAGAATAATATCAAGCACCATAAACCAGCTATCACGACGCTTTGCTAACCATTCAAGGTTAACTGGAAGAATGTCTTCTAACTCAGAGGTTACGTCATCACTTGCACTGTTGATTTCAATTGCAAACATTGTTGTTAAAAGACGACGGGCATAAACCGTGAAGAATGTACAAGCTTGAATATAACTCAGGATATTAACACGTTTAGCACTTAAGGCGTAGATGCTAACATCTTCATTGAAATGCTCTTCAGCAAGTTTTTCAAGAAGATCAACTCGTTCTAAGATTTTTTCAAAGGCTTGTCGAGTAGGAACAATAAAGTTTTTAGCAGTATTGATCTTGCGTACTTCTGCCTTTAAATGTTTTTGAAAGTTTTCAGCCCATTTAGATTTAAATACTCGGGTACCAAAATCCTTTTCAGCAGATTGGAACATCGGTAAAGCTGTTGTAACAATATCTTGGCGAAGGACGTTAAGATCATCAAAGATCTGATCTTTTGGAAAACCTTCTTTCATATTTTTAATAACGTTAAATAAACTCATTTGGTTTTCTCCAGATTAAAATTTCGGTGCATCACCAATACGATACGCTTCTAATACTTGAGATACCTCATCCCCAGAACCAGACTTACCAATAGCTTTCATATCTTTAAAAGATACAGTTGTTGGGCGATTAATCGAGTGGTGATAAATTGTAACATCCTTCCATTGCGGCTCGACAACAATGATTAACATTGCAAATGTCTTACCAAAGATTTTTTCACGTTGCTGGAAGTTATCTAATTTGTAACCAGTTTCACGTTGTAATTTATTCACAGTATCTTGAGAGATAATGAAAATAGAAGAATAGTTAGCGACAGATGGGTTCTGAGAAAGAATTGCCGACATCTTATTGGCTTTATTAGAAGCACGAGCAGCTGCATAGTAACCAGTATTATCACTTACCAATGCTTTGCGATGGTTCACATAAATGTCACGACAAAGGATAATATCCTTTACCATCTCAAGGTCACCAGCACGCCATTTGTGATAACGTTCTTTTACTGAGTTATCAATAGAGCCAATAGAGAGGATATTACCTAGCGCATCTGCTGTTGCAAGCTGAACTTGTAAACGAGCATTAACAACAACAGTACGTGTTTCCCCTTGACTATTAAACTCAACTTCTAAAGTTTTACCTACAGAAAGTTGATCAGCTGCTTTGATTAAGTCAATTGTATTTCGACCTAACGTAGAACCAGAGGATTCATTTGAGTCGGCAGTTTCCATTGAAGGAAGACGCATTGGTTTAGATGGGTCAGGTAACCCATTCTCATATGCTTCCATTGCAATCAATGTATCAATTGGCATCCCAATTGAATTTGATACCCGACGGTTTGGATTGACTTTATCTAATTGTTTAATGATGTTGATGTCACCAACGTTTGTTGCAATTGAAACACTGGCTAAATAGTAACCCGAAAAGATCGTAAGCGCAGTACGAGCAATATCTGGCATTTCTGGAAGAGTTGAGATTTCACTTTCAATTAAGCAGTTTGGTTCAGCGCGAGTATGGCTAGCGTATTCAGCCAGAGAGTTTGCTTTTGTGCTCCGAACTAGTTCAGTCACACTCATCGCACTTGTTAAAAACGGGCGTAAAATTTGTTCAATCATTTAGATTCACCATGAGGAGGTTATAATGAGTAGCGATCAAGATCTATCGTTTAATCCATTTGAAGCGATTGCTAATTTCTCATTACAAGAAAAAAGTACAAACACATCCAAGTTCGGCTACGAAGGAGCGATCGGTTCCAGTGTCGAAAGTGGTTTGGTACTAGGTAATATTGATGATATTTTAGCAGCCTCCGGTTTTGGTCTTATTGACTCTGCCGTAACTGCTAATTTCTGGGGAGTTCGTAGAGGGAATAACATCATGCCCTCTCCCTTACCTTACGAAAATACCGGGATTACCTTTTTTACTAAACCTCGGTTAAAACTAACCGATTCTAATATTTTGGGTAATCTTCTTTCTCTACTGGCGAGCGATAACCCGCGCTCAATGGCGCGAGCAATTCGTGCTTTTCTTGACCCTTATACTGGTGGAAGTAGTACCGCAACAGCCACCACTTTAAAGGGAATGGATATTAAACCATACAAGTCTGATCTAGTTGATCCGCTAAATCCTTTCATAACAATACTTGGAAATAATACGATCAGCATGACCGGATTTCCAGATTCCGATCTGAATACTTATACTGCTCCGGAAGGCGTCTATCATGAGACATGGTCGATGGCGGATGATATTGTAACCCTATTTGGTCGTTATGATTTAAGCTGCACATTTAGAAATATGTATGGTGACCCGATTGGTACAATGATTTATCTTTGGTTGTACTATATGTCGGCGGTTTATGTCGGTGATATTTATCCATATATTGATTCAATTATGGATAATGAAATTGATTACCAAACTCGAATTTATCGATTCATTTTAGACCCAACTAGAACTCGAGTTCTGCGTATGTTCTGTAGCGGGGCTTCTTTTCCGACCGCTGCTAATACTGGGGCTAACTTCAACGTCACAGAAGGTAAACCTTTAGTTCAGGAATCGAATGAATATAGTGTAAACTTTACTTGCTCTGGGGCAGTGTATTATGACCCTCGAATTATTAAATGGTTTAATAAAACTGTTACAAACTTCAATCAGAATATGAAGGATGGGGTTCGTGAACAGGCTTATATGAAAATTCCATACGGTAAACAAAACATTATGGATAACATGGGTTATCCAAGAATCAACCCAAGTAATATGGATTTAGAATGGTGGATTGAACCAACCGTCTATAAAGAACTCCTTAGTCGAGGTTACTAATGTTAAATACAAATTTTAAAGCAGCAATTGATCAGTTACAAGCAGATCCAGTTGCATGTGCTTCATTAGCTTTAAGAGCACTAGAACAAACAAGTAATGGAATGGTTCGTATCATCGATCCTAGCCATCCTCTTGGTTTCTTAATGGAAACTTCTTTAGTGCTTTATACCAACTCTTTAGATCGCCAGACAATGGCATTAAATAAACAATATATTTCAAATGCAAGAAACTGGGATGATTTATTTCGTCATATGAGCGATAAAGATTATGAGGGTATCTTCTCTACCCCCGGTCAAGCTCCCATTATGTTTTTCTTAGACGTTGATGAGATTCGTGAAAAAGCAATTCCAGTTTTAGATGGTAGTGGCGATCGTAAATTAACTATCTCAAGGAATAGCCAGATCGTATCCTCTGGTGTGGAACTTACTTTACTCTATCCAATTGACATTATTGTTACTAGCTTTGGAACAATAACTGTAAAGTATGATGTTTCAAATAAGAACCCATTACAGAATATTCCCGACTTAGTTATTCCAACTGAGTTAAGAAAGAGTGAACGTTCTACTTATCTTTATTTTGAAATTCCAATTAATCAAATTGAGATTAGTAGTGTCACATCTTCTGTTACAGCAACACAAGGTTTAAAACGTACAATCAAATTCACGAATAAGTTTTATCACATTCGTGCTTTCATGCGTAATGATGATGAACAATGGAAAGAGATTTCTGTAAAGCACAACCCTATTATCTTAGATAATGATAAGGTAACTTTAGTTGTACGAGTTGACCAATTAAATCAACGATTAACCGCAGAGATTCCTCAGGTCTATAAAAACCTAAATAAACTTAAGGATAACTTAAGGATTGATATCTATACAACACAAGGTAAGATTAATGTGCCTTTGTTTAACATCAATGATAGCTTATTCAAAGCTTCATGGAGAGATCATGAAGCAATCTATCCGAATAAGTTCTCTGCTCCAATGAGTACGTTTAATAACTATAAGATTGCATCTGATGGTTATGCTGTAGGTGGAACTATTGGTCTTAACTTTGCACAGGTTAAAGATAAGATTATTAATCGTAGTACGATTACCGAAGGTAAGCCAATCAGTAACCATCAAATAGATCAACGTTTAAAAGCTAATGGATTTAGTTTAACTCTTGTAAAAGATGATTTAACTGATCGTGAATTTTTGGCTACTAAAGAATTAAGTAACCCAACATTAGTTGAAACAACAAGCATCGGTAGCTTAACAACAACCCATGCTTCAACCATCGATAAGATGTTGGAAAATAAATATAGCACGCGGGATAATGATGATCAGGTCACTGTTCTTCCTTCTGCTTTGTTTGAGTTGATTGATGGTAAATTAATTATGGTGAGTGATGATGAGATGTTAAGTCTTTTATCACAAACCACAACTAAGGTTGATACTGTAGTTAATACAATTAACCAACGTAAGTTTTTCTATTGTCCTTATTTCATGGTGCATAAGTTTGCCAAAGATCAGTACACAGTTAAACCTTATCGCTTGGATGCTCCTAAGATTCTTACGAAGAGTATTGAGAATGAAAACAATCTTCTAGGCTATTCTTCAAATATAGTTTCTTATAATATCCAAGTAGATAAAGATTATAAAGGTTATTCAATTTATGTTCAGATTAATCCATCTGAAACATTGAAAGAGTTACCAACTGATGATCTTAAATTACAAATGCGAATCAGTGATGAAAATGATCGTTACTACTATTGGTTTAATGGAGAATTGGTTACCCCAATTGATCCAGCAACTGGCAAACCCATGGATAACTATTACGTTTATCGTTTTGTTCTACCAACAGATTGGGCAATTACTGATAATGAAGAAATTCTAATTGGTGAGTTTAAAATTCCATTTAAATTAAATGGAAATGCTGATATCTTTACAGTTATCCGTCAAGCAGGATTGGGCCCAGATTTCCGTACTGAAATGGATTCTAAAATCAATGCTCGATTATTTGATGACTGGACAGTTTCAAACTCATCCGATTATTACGTTCTTATTCAAGAACGAGTTAATATTGAATTGGGAGAGTATCTAGCATACTTATGGCGTCGTTATCGCCCTGTTCCAGAGGAGACTAAATATCTTCGCTATGAAAAAGATGTACTGGGTTTCTACGAGAAAGACTATTACAAACAAGATTTCTGGGGACATGATGAGTTCTACTTTGATGACCAAGGTCAATTCCAATATGTTGTAGAACATCGTAAAGGAGATCCGATTTTAGAGGAGGATGGTACTCAGCGTATTCTCCATTATGCTGGAGATGTTCAACTAGATGAGCAAGGTCGACCTAAACCTATTAATGCGGAATATGGTATCATGCGTCATTATGACGTTGTTTTGCTTGATGGTAAATACTTCTTTACTAATCATGCTAAAACAATCGAGTATCGAGAATCAGTTAAAAATGAAATTGATGCTTGGTTAGATATCATCGCCACAATGAACGGGGAACTCTTAGAGAGAACAACACTATACACTCATCCAAAGATTACTGAGGGTAATGTGCAGATGTTGTTAGATGGAGGTATTGAAACATATCTTCCATCAACTCAATCTTTAAGTATCACTTACACTGTTCCAGAGAGTGTGAATAATAATATTGAAATTACTGATGATATTAAGTCAGCGACGGTTTCAACTATTCAGAAACGCTTCTCTAATCATCAAACCATTTCTCTTTCTGACCTTAGTAAAGATCTAAAAGATCAAATGGGTGACTGGATCATTGGTGTTCGTATTGAGGGGTTCTTACAAGATCGCTTTGAAACAGCAACTGTACTTGATCCATCAATTGTTTTATCAATTCCTAAACGCTTAGCAATTACATCAAATCTTGATTTAGTTGTTGAGAATGATATTGATATTAACTTTGTTACACACACGACCTCAACAAAATAAATAAGAGGCCCCTAGGGGCCTCTTAT
>JACCDV010040611.1_pt1 | contig 101759 bp, 91 predicted proteins | sample 7446131 | NCBI WGS metagenome assembly JACCDV01 (sample SAMN15323448, study PRJNA562643) | freshwater metagenome | isolation source: river surface water | place: USA:Blue River Watershed | collected 2017-08-17 | reverse complement strand
ACGCGGTATTGCTGGATCAGGCTTGCGCCCATTGTCCAATATTCCCCACTGCTGCCTCCCGTAGGAGTCTGGACCGTGTCTCAGTTCCAGTGTGGCTGATCATCCTCTCAGACCAGCTACGGATCATTGCCTTGGTAGGCCATTACCCTACCAACTAGCTAATCCGACAAAGGCTCATCTAACAGCGATAAATCTTTCCCCCCTAGTTCAAAATCTGTGTTAAATAAAAGATTGTGCGGCTGATTCGGTGCTCGGATCCTCACGTATGTAAATACGCTTGCGTTCCTGCGCTTCCGAGAGTCGCCCTTCAGTCTTTTATTTAACACAGATTTTGAACTAGGGGGTAATATATGGTATTAGCTTCGATTTCTCGAAGTTATTCCTTACTGCTAGGTAGATTCCTTTGCATTACTCACCCGTTTGCCACTGATGTATTGCTACACCCGTTCGACTTGCATGTGTTAAGCATACCGCCAGCGTTCGTTCTGAGCCAGGATCAAACTCTCAAATTTTGAGAATTGATTCTGACTATCATAAAATCTTAAAACTCTGGACCCTCTTTAAATCATATTTGATTTAAAGGTTTCTATGTACAAAGAATTAAGGATAGTCTACTAAAATTTAGATCACGACTACCGCCTTAATTCTTGTCTATTTGATAACATAATATTTACGATGTCTAAACAACTTGTATAAAACAACAACACTTCTTTTAAAAATTATTTGTAAATAACCAGTTTTTTATGGTCTCTCAAACTAAAAAAAGCGAGGGGCAAATAGAATAATTGATTTATTTTTAATTGTCAAGCCCTTAAAATATTTTTTTATCTATCAAACAATTACCCTCTTTATAAAGCCTATTATCAACGTTTCGCGACATTTTTTTTGCAAAAAGAATAAAATTTTTTTACGACTCAGTCTTATTTTTTAAGATTTTCTTGCAAAAAAATTGCCAACAATAATTTAGATGAAATAATTGAGTTGGTTTTGATTTTTATTTCAATCTCTTCTAAAGCTTGCAACCAATAAATCAGCACATCCAGAGTGGTTAATCTTAAATGTTTACGAAATTCTATCTCTGTTTTAAAAAACAATTTCTGCATTTTGATAGCGACCTCAAGGTCGATTTTTGCTATATCGGTCTCGATTTTAGCATGATAAAGTTTTTGAATATAAGCTGATAAAAAACGAATCAGTACAATTGCTTCAAAGCCGTTGCGCATAAGATATTCAGCCTGTGGCAAGGCTTTATCGATTTTTTTTTCGATAAAATTATTAATAAATTCATTGGTAGAAAATGCAGTTTCGAGACCGATTGCGCGGTTAATCAAATCAATCGTCAACTCAGCTCCATCAAGGTATGAGGATATTTTTTCGATTTCAAGAATTATAATTTGACGATTTTTTCCCAATTTATCATAAAGATGCTGGATGCAATCAGGCTCTGCCTCTATATCATTTTTTTGCAATTGAACTTCAATAAATTTCTTAATGTTTTTTTCATCATCTTCATAACAAGCAATTGCAGCAAAATGTGGACTCTCTTCAGCTAATTTGCGGATTGCCGAACTTTTATCCAAATCGCCCGCCTGAATTAAAATAAAATTTTCGCTTTTAACAATGCTAGATTTTTGTGATAACAAAGCTTTAAATGATGAAGTGACATTGGCATCAATATCACGAAGGACAATCAATTTGCGCCCACCTAACATCGAAAAAGAATAAAATTCATCATCCAAGCAAGAATTTTCTTGTGCAAAACGCTCTTTTGTAAGGTTAACCACTAAAAATGGATCGGCCAAATCAGCAACGATTTTTTTGCTAATTTCTTTCGAATTAAAACTAACAACACTCTCTTCAGGTCCAAAAATCAAGGCTCCAGCGATTTTTGCACTGGCAATATTTTTTATATAATTTTCAATTTGATAAGATGCAATTTTCATCAGATAATTTTTTAAAATATTCTCTATATTAAACACAAAATATATTTTGGCAAAAAAATATTTGTAACTAGGTCGAAAATTTGCTATAATGCTAATTAGTGCCAGTTTTTATGGTTTTTTAACCATTTGGTACCATTTTTTATGGATTTTTGATTAATTTATGGGAGAATTTTATGAAAAAATTATATTTATCTTGTTTTGCAGCGCTTCTGCTAAATAATGCCGCAATGGCTCGCGATACTACTACAATTACTTATTCTGATGCTGGTAATTATTCAACTAATCGCAGCGATAATTATAGGGCATCGCGGCCTTATATAGGACTAAGTTATCAGCTTTCAGATATCAATTATAATGGCATTAATGATAATTATTTTGAAGATAATCTTCATCTGCCACAAATCTTTGGGGGCGTTGATTTTGACAATCATTTCGCTGCTGAAATTGGATATTCGATTAGCTTTCGTGAAAAAAATAATTCTAGCATACTTGGCGATACTACAAAATCAAGGCTGCAAATCTTTAATTTAGACGGATTATTTCGCCATCCCGTTAGCGATTCTACTAGATTTTTACTGATTGCTAGCGTCAATCGTCTTAATTTTGACACAAAAGGTGCTGGCGTTGACAATGCTAGCGAAGGTGGCTATGCCGCTGGTTTTGGCGCCGGCGTTGAAAAAATGATTACCAATAATATATCACTCAGAGCATCAGCAAAAATACTTAAAACCATCGATTTTGATAAATTTGATGATATGTATTTATATAATGTGGGTTTAAAATATGGTTTTTAAAAAAACCTTGAAATTTTAATTTTTAATGCTTACATAAAAGGTCAGTGCTTTAAAATGTGTTTGTTATTTTTTTAAATAAAATTTAAATTATGAAAAAATTATCTTTGCCTTTTTTGTTTGCTCTAGCCTTGATTAGTAATGCTAATGCCGAGGTTAAACCTTATGCAGGAGTTGCTTATCAACTTAATCATATTGATTATAAATCCGTTAGTGCAAAATCTAGCTACGATGCGCCAAGCCTCTTCGCGGGGGTTGCTTTTAACGATAAATTTTCAGCTGAAGTTGGATATTCTCGCAGCCTTAGCGATAAAAATGGTTATCCTGCAAATTTAACTACCAAAACTAAGATCTCTATGATCAATTTAGATGGTATTTATAGCCATGCAGTTACCAACAATGTTAGATTGCTAGCTATCGCTTCTGTTGCCGATATCTATGTGGCTACAAAAACTGATGCTAATGGCACTATCTCAAAAAATAAAGATAGAGGTCATGGTTATGGTTTAGGATTAGGTATTGAGGCTGGATTAACCAAAAATGTTGCTTTTAGAGTTTCTGCAAAAGCGCTTAAAACTGAGGGCGTTTCAAACATGGATTACGCCTATATTTATAATGCTGGATTCAAATTTGGATTCTAATTTTTAGCATAATTTTTAGCAAAAATTTTTGCTAAAACTGTACGAAAACAAAAATTGTGTGGATTTATTGTTGAATCGCCATCATCAACAATAAATCCACCTTTTTTTTTGCTGATTTTATCCAAAGATTCCTCCTTAATTCTCATTGATAAAATTTCATCTCTTTTAATTAGCAAGCCCTCTTTTTTCAAAATCGCCTTACATCCATAAAAATCCTTTTTTTTACCTTTTTTTAGCGCAAAAATATCATTTTTAAAGTTTTTTAGACTTGCTAAACGCGGCTTATAATCTTTTTGAGCAACTTCAACAAGCACCAAACTTAAAATTTTCAAAGATATATGTGGTGGAATTTGTTGAAATTTATCCAAATTAAGCAAAAAACTACCATTTTTATTAAAAATCAAGCATGTTTTGGCGTAATCTAGCAAAATTTCGTCCAACATATCTCGACTATCTTTGATAATTTCTGCCGCATTTTTTATGCGCTTTTTTAACAAATCGGCTTCTTCAAAACTATCTAAAAATTTACGGATTTTATTGCGTAAAATTTTCTGATCTTTATTGGTTTCGTCCTCAAACCATTTAATTTTATGCTTTTTTAGATATTGTTTAAGATCGTTTTTATTAGCTTCAAGCAGAGGCCTGCACAGATCGATATTTTTATATTTGCTGATTTGCGACATCGCCGCGAGGCCATCTAACTGGCTGCCACGAAAAAGTCGAATGAGGAAATTTTCGGCCACATCACCCAAATGATGAGCCATAAAAAGTTGCTTTATTTGATACTGGCTACAAAAATCATAAAGCAGGCGATAGCGCATCTCTCTAAGATCACCTTCATTTAGATTGGGTTTTTTTGTTGGATTTTTTTGAGCATTTAAAATATGATGCTCTATTTTTAGTTTTTTGAAGATTTTTGCAAGATTTTGCGCCTCGACAGTAGAGTTGGCACGACTTTTGTGATCAACCGTAAGTGCCACCAATTTAATATTTTTAGTAATTGCAAATTGATTGAGCAGTAAAGTTAGCGCAAGAGAATCTGCCCCGCCAGAAACCGCTACGGCCATGACTTTAGGGGGTGTTGAAAAATTATTTTCAAAAAATGTATCGATAATAATTTGCAACATTATTGCTTGATATTTAGTGCGGCAATGATTTTATTAAAAATCTCGGTATTATCATATATACCATTAAATGTTTCTGCCTGTGGACCATATGCAAACACTGGTACTAAAACCGCTGAATGACCATTTGAAGCAAATTTTGGAGCAATATTGCCATAATCTTTTTTGTCATTTTCATTATTTTCACCAACTAGGGAAAGACCTCCAGTTTCATGGTCTGAGGCTGCGATAACCAATGTATTTTTATCTTGCTTGGCAAAATCTAAAGCAACTGCAAGAATTTTATCAAAATCAGCCATTTCATCGCGCAAATATTGAATATCATTATCATGACTAGCCCAATCAATTTGCGATCCCTCAACCATCAAAATAAATCCATTTTTATTTTTGCTAAGAACATCGAGAGCTTTTTTGAGCGCAAAAACACTATAATCACCACGCCCTTCTTTTATTGTTTTTAATTGATCATTAGCAATCATGGCAGCGATTTTTCCTTGATAATCGTCAGCAAAAAGACTTTCGCCATCTTTGTAGATTTTATAACCATTTTTTTGTAATTTTTCTAATAAATTACCATTGCTTGAATTAAAATAGCGCAATCCTCCACCAATAAAAATATCTGGACCGTTTTTAGCAAAATAATTTGCGATTTCATCGTCAGAACTACGCGATTTAACTTTAGCCACAAAAGCCGCTGGAGTGGCATGGGTAACCGATGATGTCACAATAATTGCGGTTGATAATTTTTTCTTTTTGGCGATTTCAAATATTGTGATTAAGGGTCGCCCCTTATTATCCATTGCAATCATACCATTATTGGTTTTTTGCCCAGTTGCAAAAGCGGTTGCTGCTGCTGCCGAATCAGTAATTGCAGCGTTTGCGCTATGTGTTGTAATCAGGCCAACATTGCTAAATCTTTTATAATTTGAATCTTTTTGCTCAATTATATTAAGACTGATATGACTTAGACCTGCACCATCCGCAATCAAAAAAATTAGATTTTTTGGCGCTTTAGCAACAGCATTTTTTGACACAACTTTATCGGCTGACCATACCAATTGCGGATTAACAAATAAATTGGCAATAATTAAGATAGCAAAAAATTTTTTCATAAGTTTAATTTGTTTTTGTTGCCAAGGGGTTTTTTAACAGCTCCTAACCTCCAGCTAATAATTTCAAGCATTCATCATAGCAAAACAATTTTAATAAGAAACGATATTTTTCGCTTTTTAACTTAGATAAATCAGGATCTTCGCTTAAAATTAATTGCGCATTTTTATGAGCAATTTTTAGCAAATCACCGTCCATTGTCAAATCTGCTAACTTAAATTCTAATATGCCACTTTGTTTAGTACCAAGCAGCTCGCCGCTGCCACGCAATCTTAGATCTTCTTCAGCGATATAAAATCCGTCATTATTTGTGCGCATTATCGCTAGGCGTTTTTGCGCGATTTGGCCGTATTTTTTTCCATAAAGTAAAATACAATAAGATTGTTTATCGCCGCGCCCCACACGTCCTCGCAGCTGATGCAGTTGTGATAAACCAAAATTTTCAGCATTTTCGATAACGATTATCGTAGCGTCTTTAACATCAATTCCTACCTCAATTACAGTGGTTGCAACCAAAATTTTTGGAAATTTTTCAACGTTTTTTTCATCCAAAAATTTTTTATCACTTACAAATTGCATCATCACTTTATCTTTTTCGCTTTCTTTCATTTTGCCGTGGATTAAGGCAACATTTTCAACACCAAAAATCTCGCTTAATTCTTTGAATTTTTTTTCTGCACTCGTCAAATTTTCTTCTTGTGGCTCTTCGGATTCTTCAATTGCAGGACATAACCAGTAAATTTTTTCACCACACGAAATTGCCCTTTTAACACCCAAAAAGATTTCGGTTTTTTTTGCTTGCGACATCACTAGCGTATTAATCTCAAGCCTTCCTGCTGGTTTTTGATTGAGAATCGAAATATCCATATCCCCATAAATCGCCATCATCAAGCTACGCGGAATAGGAGTAGCGCTCATCAATAACACATCAACATCAATGCCCTTTGCAATCAATTTCAAACGCTGCATCACACCAAAACGATGCTGCTCATCAATCACCGCAATTGCTAAATTTTTAAAAATAACATCATCCTGCAAAACCGCATGGGTGCTGACTAAAATATCTATTTTTCCTTCACGCAATTCTTGCAAAATCTGTGTTTTTTGTTTCTTGGTTTGTTTGCCACTTAAAATCTCGATTTTTAGATTAAAATCTGCCAATAATTTTTTGAAATATTCATAATGTTGATCCGCTAAAATCGTAATCGGCACAATCACGCAGGCTTGCTTATTTTGAGCAACCGCAAGCAAACATGCATAAATCGCTAAAATTGTTTTGCCCGATCCGACATCACCTTGCAGCAATCTCAGCATTTTTTTATTAGATAAAACATCTTGCTTAATATCGTGAGCCGCTTCAAATTGCGCTTCAGTGGGCTTAAAAGGTAGTTTTTGTAAAAAATCATCCGCTAAATTTTTTGATAATTGTGGAATTGGTTTAGCGATAATTTCAGATTTTTTTACTAGCAACATCGCAATTTGCCACGCCAACAATTCATCATAAGCCAATCTTTTTTGTGCCCGCTGTTGTAATAAACCATCATTTTCAACTAAATAATTATGAATTATTTTAAAAGCCCCTACGAAATCAGGCCATTTCTGAGCTTTTTGCAAATTTTCATCAATCCAATCGAATTTTTGAGAATCTTTTGTTAAATTTTCAAGAATTTCTTCAATTTTTTGACGTAAAAATTTTGCCGTCAAAGCATAAGTCATGGGATAAATCACATTATATTTTTGCAATTTATCTATGGCGGCAATCTCAATAATTTCTTGTGGATGAGTAATTTGATTTTCAGTTAATCCTTTTTGCAAACGCCCCAAAACCGCGATTTCATTGCCTAATTTTAACTTTTCTAACTGACTTGGATAAATCTTAAAAAAAACTAAAGTTAAATAATCAATGCCGCTGCGACATAGGATTTTATAAGGCTGTCGCGAATTTGCAGGCTTGATATGGGATTCAACTTTTACTTTGACAATAACCAAAGAATCGCTAGCAATTTCTTGTAAATTAGGTAGATAAATTATAGGATCGGTTTTAAGGGGCTTATGCAATAATAGATCAAAAACACGATCCCTCTCAACCAAGCGTAGCAAGGCTTCAGCACTAACATTGCCTACCCTTTTAAGTGTCGATAAAGGTTGCAGAAGAAAATGCGACATCAATCCTCCTCGCGATCGGAGCGCCTTTTTTCATCACGTTTTTTGATGCTTTCACGCTTATCATAAAGCTTTTTTCCCTTCGCTAAGCCCAATATTATTTTTACAATATTGCGATTATTAAAAAATATTTTAGCAGGAATCAGCGAATAACCTTTAACGGAGATTTTTCCCAATAATTTTTGCGTTTCTCTTTTATGTAATAGTAATTTGCGCGCTCTTTTTTCGGGATGATCAAAAATTGCGGCATTTTTATAAGAACCAATTACCGCATTGACCAAAAATAATTCACCGCCAATTTCGGCAGCATAAGCGTCATTGATATTAACCCGATTTTCGCGAATAGCTTTGATTTCACTACCAAGCAGCACAATGCCAGCTTCAATCTCTTCTTCAATAGCGAAATTAAAATACGCCTTTTTATTTTGTGAAATTATTTTCATTTATCATCCAATTTATACAAAATTGCCTATTTTTTAGCAATTTTATGCAACAAATCATTTAAACGCTGCGACACCATTTCAGCCGAATAATTTTCAAAGAATTTTTTATGTGCATTTATGGCCAATTTTTTGGCAAATTCTTGATCATTTATCAATCTGGCAATGGCCGCAGCCAATAATTTGGGCATTTCTTTATCATCATCTTTTGATACTTTTAAGCCATCAACTTCATTATCAATAATTTCGTCAGGACCCCATGAGTCGCTAGTGATGATCGGAGTATTATACAACATCGCCTCTAACAATACAATACCAAATGTTTCTGCTATTGATGGCAAAATAAATATATCGATTGATTCAAAAAAGTTTTTCTTATCATCAACCCAACCCAAAATACGGAAATTCTTTTCTAAATTTAATTTTTTCGCCAAGGCTTTGAGCGCCGGCTCCATTATCCCCACGCCACCAATTACATATTCACATTCGATATCTTGATCACGTAAAATTGCCATTGCTTGCAAAATTTTATCAAAGTTTTTTTCTTGATATATACGCCCTAGAGATCCTATTTTTATGGGCTGACGAAAAGAAGATTTTTTTGTAGCACCAAAATCCGTTGGAACCTCAATCATGTTTGGAATAGCAAAAGCTCGCCTTGGATCCATTCCGGCCTCAATCAATTTTTTTGTAAAAAATAAATTCACCGCCAAGACATAATCCGCTTTTAGAAATTTCTTAAAATTCATACCGTGATTTATTGCAACAATCGGCGTTTTAAAACAAAATGAAAAAAATCTAGCAATGCGAGCAAAAAACAAAGCGCGCCCCGAGTGACATATTATAACATTTGGCTTAAATTTAAAAAACAACCAACTCAGTTTAAACATTGAAAAAATATCCGCTTGACCAAAAGCTGGCATTTCAACTAATTGTAATCCCTTTTGCCTGATTTCTTCAGTGTAAATAATGTTTTTTTGCGTGACCGAAATTACCTTATTGCCAAGCCGCGTAAGATAATCCGAATAATCGACAAAACAGCGCTCTACGCCACAAACTTTATTATCATGCGCTGATTTTTTAAAATTAAAAAGAATGTTAGCGATTTTCATATTAATTTATTTGACGCTTGATTTCGTTAGGCGTATGTTTGCGATAGTTGTCAATTTTTTCTTTGGCAGCTTTAAAACGCACCAATTCTGCGCCCGCAAGCCTAATACCAGAAACGGATTTTACGCTTGAAGGATTAATTGCTTTACCTCGATAAACAATCTCAAAATGCAAATGCGGTCCCGTTGAACGCCCAGTTGACCCAACATAAGCAACCACATCGCCTTGTTTTACTTTTGATCCCACATGATATTTTTTCGAAAATGCCTGCGCATGGGCATATTGGGTCACATATTCATTATTGTGTTTAATTGCAACAAAATTGCCATAACCTCCATGACGTCCCATAAATGTAATCACACCGTTTCCAGCCGCTAGAATTGGGGTTCCAGAAGGCGCTGCAAAATCGATCCCTTTATGTAATTTTGAATAGCCTAAAATCGGATGTTTTCTAAAACCAAAGCCCGATGAAATGCGCGCCCCATTGACAGGAGTGCGCAACAAAGATTTTTTTACACTATTACCCATTGCGTCAAAATATTCAATCGAATTATTAATTTTATGACTATAAATTTCGATGTTGCGACCCTTGATTTTTAAGGATGAATAAAGCACCGCACCATCTTTAACTTTGCGACCATTTTCAGCATAAAAACTCTCAATTAACATCTCGAATTTATCGCCCCCATGCAAATCACGCTGAAAATCCACCTCATAAGCATATAATCCAATCATATTCATCATTGCCGTTGGCGATATGCCCGAATTAACGCCATCAACATAAAGCCCGTTTTTTATCTCGCCCGAATATTTAACAATATAACTTGTTAAATTTTGCTTATTTTCTTTGGCACTGTAGGATCCATCTGCTGCACGCTTGACGATAATTTCTAGATCAGCACGCGGCGAAACCTTAATTTCACTAACTACAGCCTCTTTGTTATCTTGAGAATTTTCTTGTTTTAACTTAAGTTTATATTTAATTACGATACTATTTCCAACCGTGATACCCTTGGGATCATAAACCTTTTTTAGCGCTGCCAAAATAGCAAAAATATCTTCTTCTTGCGTACCAATTGATACTAAATATTTAAGCATTGTATCGCCTGATTTAACACGATGCTCGACAATTTGCATCTCGTTAAAATCAATAGTTTTGCCACCTTGCGTAATAGTAATTTTTATAGGAGTAACTGCCCGCTTGCGCGCATGCCTTTCTTGACGATCAGCCATATAATGATGTATATAAGAAACACCATTAAATAGCACAAAGCAAGTCAAAATTGATATTGCAATTGGGCGAAATAAGCGATGCTCAATGGTTTCTTCGATCATGTCGAGCAACCTTGTTTTATCAGCCTCAATCAACTTTTGTAAAATATTTTTTAGGATTTGCATTTATTTTTGCATAAAATTGCCTATTTTTTTCTATTTTCGCCGCAAAAATTATTTTCTACAAGTGTATATTTTAGAAAAAACTAAAAAAACCCTTGCAAAGCAGCTAAAATTATGGTATTATGGCCGCATTAATTAATTTTTCTCTTTTAGAAATATCTATTCGGGCATTTTTTATGCCCTTGATTTGGTGCATTTTGGCGTTTTTAGTCAATGCTTTAGCTTGCTTATTTCTGTCAATAGACAAGCCAAACAAAGGGATAAAAATTTTTTCCAAATTTTAATAAAATTGCAAAATAAATAAATCGTAATTTAACAAACTATTATGCCGGCTAAAAAAAATAAAAAACCGATTAAAAAAGCGATCAAACTAAAGACTAAAAAAATTGTCGCAAAAAATGCCAAATCCGGTTCAAAAAGGGCAAAAATTGTTAAAAAACCAGCAAAATCCGCAAAAAAAGCTGTTTTAAATAAAAATATCAAGAAAGATAAAAAAATTGCTAAAAAATCAAAATTGATCAAAAAAAAGGCTAAAATTGTTAAAAAACTGGCAAAATTGATCAAAAAACCGAAAAAAATTGCTAAAAAAATCACAAAAATTGCTAAAAAAACCAATTTAGACAAAAATAAAAAAACCGAAAAAAACCTTGTCCAAAATAAAAATGAAACCAGTAAAATTCAGGATAAAAAAACTATCGACAAACCGAAGGCCTTGTTCAAAATTGGCGAATATGTTGTTTATCCTTCACATGGCATCGGTAAAGTGGCCGATATTGAAACAATGACAGTTTTGAATGAAGAAATTAGTTGCTATCTGCTTTATTTTGAAAAAGAAAAACTTACGGTAAAAATTCCGGTAAAAAATTCTGAAAAAATACATTTGCGATCTTTGGTTTCTAAGGGTCAAATGGATGAAGTATTTTCTATTTTACGCAGCGGAGTCAAAAAACTCAAAGGCATGTGGAGCCGTAGAGCGCAAGAATATGAAACCAAAATCAATTCGGGTGATATTATTATGTTGGCCGAGGTCTTGCGCGATCTGACTCGCGACATTGAAGATGGCGAAAGATCTTATTCTGAAAGAATCATATACGAAACAGCCGTTGCACGCCTAGCTGCTGAGTATGCCACCATTTATAGCATTGATTTCGAGGAAGCCAAAGCCAAAGTCGTAATAACAGCAAAAGATAAATTAGGCTCTGAAGAAAAAACTCCGCGCCGCGATGATGATTTTGAGGATGATGAAAAAGATCACGATAATGAAGATGAAGACGAAGATGATGAGGAAGATGACGAGGATGAGGATCTGGATGACGAAGATCTGGAAGAAGATTTTGATGATGAAGATGACGATGATGATCGCCCTAGAAAAAAACGCCGCTAATTTATGGAAACAGCGCTTAAATTAATTAATGTTAGTAAAAAATTTTACCAAGGAAATCAACAGATTGTAGCTTTGAGTGATATTTGTTTAGAAATCAAAAGAGGTGAAATCGCGGCTTTGGTTGGCCCTTCAGGATCAGGCAAGACTACATTGTTGCAAATTGCTGGTTTGCTTGATAGTGCCACATCTGGCCATGTTTATATCAATGAAATCGATGCCACAAAGGCCAATGATGAAAAACGCACCGCACTTAGGCGCGACAATCTTGGCTTTATCTATCAATTTCATCATTTATTGCCCGAATTTACTGCGCTTGAAAATATCGCTTTACCCCTCTTGATTCAAGGAAAAAATCGTGATTTAGCACTCAAACAGGCCTCTGAAATTTTAGAGATGGTTGATTTAACCAATCGCGCCAATCATAAGCCAGCAGAACTTTCAGGTGGACAACAACAACGCATTGCAATTGCCCGCGCCTTAATTAGCAAGCCTTCATTGATTTTAGCTGATGAACCAACCGGCAATCTCGATTCGGTAAATTCAAACAAAATTTTTGCTTTATTATATGAGTTAGCAAAAACCTTGAAAGTAGCTTGTTTGCTGGTTACTCATAATATTGATCTGGCTGAAAAATCTAGTCGCATCATCAAAATAAAAGACGGATTTATCGAAAAATAAAGCCGCCTTTTATGATTTTTGGATATCTTAATAACCTTGATAAGGATTTGATTGCGGTTGCGCTGATCCATAAGGATATGACGAAGGCGTTTGGTTGGAGTTGCCATTACCCACATCAGAATGTTGGCGCGGGATATTCACAAAATATTCTGGCTGTTTAAAATCGCGACAATATACCGACCAATATGAGAATACTGGTAATACAAGTATGGTTCCCATTGCATCAGCAAGACATCTACCTCCATCACCTTTCTTGGTACGAATTGCTTGCCATGATTCAAGCGCTACTTGCGTTGAGCCATAACCTTCTTTGTTTAAAATTGCGACATAATTTTTTGGCTCTAATTTAATTGTAGCAGGAGTTTTGCCATAATTGCGCCCATCAATAATAATATCAGCACCCTGCGGATTACTTGCAAAAGATACATCGACTGTTTTTTCATTAAACATAAAAGCACACGAAGCCAATAAAGGCAACATCGCAAGAGCAATAAATTTTTTCATATATAAAAATTTTAAGTTAGCGTTTCCAACGATTATGCACCCAAAACCATTGAGCTGGATATTGCAAAATCCATTTCTCAAGACTTTGATTGATTAATCTTGTAAGTTGCAAAACATCTCTATTTAAATCATCCGTTTTTAGAAAATCAAGAGGTCTTTGCACTTCTACATCAAATTTAAACTGATTATTTATCCTAATTGATCGCGCTGGAATCAGTGGCACAGCATATTTGAGGGCAATTCTTGCAATTGAAGTCGTAGTTATCGCTTTGTCATGAAAAAACTGTACCGCTTCGCCTTCGCTTATTTTCTGATCCGCCAAAATTATCACAAATTGGCCTTTTTTAATCGCTTCAACAATTTGTCTTGATCCCTGCAAACCCTTGGCTATAAGCTTTGATCCTCTAATCGAAGAGGTCATTTTCTCAACATAAGGATTATTAAGAGGGCGATAAACAGTATTTACGTCAAAACCATGATAAATAAAGGCTTTGGGGCCTATTTCCCAATTACCGATATGTCCAGAAAAAATAATTCCACCTTTTTTATAATTTTGCTTAATAAATTCAATATTATTAAGGCTTTGCGGGTTTTTTATGATATAATCTTCTGCCAATTTTTGTGGGGTAGAAGCCGCAATATGAGGATATTCACCCACCACACGCCCTAAATTATCCCACATCTCTTGCAAAATCTGCTTTTTTTGCTCGTTATTTAAATTTGGCAAAGCTTGCGACATGTTTTTATAGGCCAATTTATTGGTCGGATGATATTTTCCTATCACGCGCGCTAGGTATGCACCTAGATTTGATGCGTTTTGCGGTCCTATAATATAAAAAAACCACAAAGCCATTTTGGTGATTAAAGCTTCAATTAAATAGCGAAATTTTTTTATCATTCTTGTATAATTAATTTTTCGAGCTCTTTTTTGATATGATCACGATTTTCAAACTCCAGATTGATATCAAGATAGGCAATTTTTTCTTTAAATTTATCAGAAAATTTTACCCAATCTTTTTTTGTAGTCACTAATTTTAGATTATTTTTTTGCGCGATTTTTAACAATTTTTCTAACTCTTGATCGCTATAATCATGATGATCGACAAAATTTTGGGTTTTTTTAACAATTAATCCAATTTTTTCTAAAAAATCATAAAATTTCTGTGGATATGCCAATCCGCAAAAAGCCATTAAATTTTGATTGACAAAATTATCACGATTTTTGGCTAAAATTTTGGCTTTAATGATTTTGTGATTTTTGAGCAAATCTTGTAATTTTTTATCAATTTCGCCTATAATTATGATAAAATCAGCCCTTTTTAGGCCATTTTTGACAGTTTCGCGCAATGGTCCAGCCGGAAATAAAAACCCATTTCCAAACTGAATTTTACCATCAATAACCACAATTTGCAGATCTTTTTTTACACTATGATTTTGCATAGCATCATCGAGAATAATCGCTTCAAAATGTGACATTTTTTCGATTTCTTTTGCAGCTTTATAGCGACTTTTGCAAATAAAAGTGGGAGCGATTTCAGCCAACAATCTCGGCTCATCGCCAGTTTTTTTAGCAGGATCTTTAAGATTTATTAGCGTAAATTTTTTATTGCTTGATTTATAGCCGCGACTTAAATATGCAAATTCGATATTTAATTCTTGCAATATCTTTCCTAACGCTAGAGCCACTGGGGTTTTACCAGATCCTCCCATAGTTAGATTTCCAATACAAATTATTGGTTTTTTGATCTTATGTTGCCTGATAAATAAATTTCGGATCCAAACAATGCTGCAATATAAAAGCGACAAAGGCAATAGAATGTAGGATAAAAACCCTTTTTTTAACCAAAATTTTGGCGTTTTTATTATCATTTTTCTAGTTAAATTAAATCAGGCTGAATAATTTCGAGCATTTTAGTAGATTTTTCTTTATTTTTATATAATTTATCCAAATTTAGCACATAAGATTTGAATTCGCCATCGGCAATTTCAACGGTTATTTCTTCTTTTGTTTTTACCTCATTTATCGAGTGAATTAAATCGCCTTTTTGATTTTTAACTAAAGCAAATCCACGATTGAGGATTTTTTTATAATGCCCTAAATCCAACAATTTTGTTAAATTTTCTATTTTAATTTGATGATTTTTTAAGATGGTCTGCAACTTTGATTTTGTAGCATCGCAAATATATTCAATTTTTTGCTGCGCCAAATTTATTTTATATAAAATTACATTTGAAGAAATTATTTGCGCACTTAGTTGACGATTTTTATTTTCGATATTATTTTTTATCAAAAATTTTATTTTCTCGCTTAAATTTCCTAAATTTTGCGTAACATTTTCTAAGATTTGACTAGGATTTATCAAAAATTTTTGCAGATATTCTAGGTGACACTTTTGTTCATCCAAAAATATATTAGGTGCATTGTTAATTTTTTGGTGATAATATTCGATTTGCACCTTTAAATCCGCCAAAACAGGAGTGGCAATCTCGGCGGCAGCGGTAGGAGTAGGAGCGCGTAAATCAGCAACAAAGTCGATTAGCGTAGTATCGGTCTCGTGACCTACAGCCGAAATGATCGGGATATCACAAGCAAAAACTGCACGCACCAGATCTTCGTCATTAAATGGCAGCAAATCTTCAAAACTTCCACCGCCACGAGCAATGATAATAACGTCTGGCGCAATTTTTTGTTTGCCAAAATATTGTAACGCTTTGATAATATTTTTGCTAGCATCTTTGCCTTGCACTGCACTTGGATAAAGCTGAATATGCGTGGCACAACGCGCTTGAACACGATGCAAAATATCCTGAATCACCGCGCCAGTTTCAGAAGTAATGACACCAATAATTGTAGGAAAAAACGGAATTTGCTTTTTATGGATAACATCAAACAGCCCTTCACTTGCTAATTTTTGACGACGTTTTTCAATCATCTCTAAAATTGCGCCAATGCCTGATATTTCTACCTTCTCAACAATAATTTGATAATTCGATCTTCCTGCAAATGTAGTAACACGTCCCAAGGCCGTAATCTGCAAGCCATCATTCATATCAAAATCTATCAAATCAGCCATATTTTTAAAGCAGACAGCTGTAAGCGTAACATCCTCTTCTTTTAGTGAAAAATAAAGATGACCGCTAGCGGCGCGCTTAAATCCAGTGACTTCACCTTTAATACGCACATAGCCAAAAGAATCTTCAATTACGCGCTTTAAACTGCGCGAAAATTCTAAAACTGTAAATTCTGGTATATTCATCATTTTTTTCTTGAGTATTCTTAAAATTCGTTGTAAAATATTTGCGGTTTTACCAAAAATTAAACCAAATCACAAACTAAACTAACCTTAAATTAAAAACTTATGTCAGTCAATAAAGTTATTCTTGTCGGCAATGTTGGACAAGATCCAGAAATAAAAAATATGCAAGATGGTCGCGAAATCGCAACTTTCTCTTTAGCCACTTCCGAAAATTGGAAAGATAAATCCTCAGGAGAAAAACGCGAAAAAACCGAATGGCATCGCGTAGTTGTTTTTTCACAAGGCTTGGTTGGTATCGTAAAAAATTATGTAAAAAAAGGTACCAAACTTTATCTTGAAGGCCAGTTGCAGACTAGAAAATGGTCGGATAGCAATGGTGTTGAAAAATATACAACCGAAATCACTTTGCAAAATTATAACTCTACTTTGCAAATCATTGACGGACGCAGTGGTGGCGCGGCATCAGAAGGATATGAACGCTCTGAATCTAGCGGTGGATCATCGCGCAAAAATAGCAATATTACAGTTGAAGAAACTGATGATGAAATTCCGTTTTAAATTTTGCATTTGTTTAAAAATATCGAATCGAATTTTTAGAGATTGCTTTAAAAATTCGACAAGATTTTTATAATTTGACGATAAATCATGGCGATAGTTACCATTAACAATAAAGAACACGAGGTTCCGGATAATGCAACAATAATCCAAGCTTGCGAGCTTGCCGGCATTGAGATTCCGCGTTTTTGTTACCACGAAAGATTAGAAATCGCCGGCAATTGCCGCATGTGCTTGGTTGAGGTTGCGGGAGGTCCGCCAAAACCCGTTGCTTCTTGCGCAATGCCTGTAGCCAATGGTATGAAAGTTTTTACTGACACGCCAATGGTTAAAAAGGCCCGTGAAGGTGTGATGGAATTTTTACTTGCCAATCACCCACTTGATTGCCCAATTTGCGATCAAGGCGGAGAATGCGATTTACAGGATCAAGCTTATCAATATGGCATGTCAGATAGCCGTTTCGATGAAAATAAACGCGCTGTTAAAGATAAATATATGGGCCCGCTGATCAAAACCTCAATGAATCGCTGTATCCATTGCACGCGCTGTATCCGCTTTGTCACTGACATTGCTGGCGTGCCAGAACTTGGTGCAATTGGTCGCGGCGAAAAAATGGAAATCGTCTCTTATCTCGATAAAGCTCTATCATCAGAATTATCGGGCAATGTGATTGATCTTTGTCCGGTTGGCGCGTTAACTGCCAAGCCTTACGCCTTTAGTTATCGCAGCTGGGAACTTCGCAAAACCGATTCGATTGATATTATGGATGCAGTTGGCAGCAATATCCGCATTGATTCGCGCGGATTAGAAGTTATGCGAATTTTACCTCGCATCAATGAAGAAATCAACGAAGAATGGCTTTCGGATAAAAGCCGTTTTTGTTATGACGGCCTTAAATATCAAAGACTCGACTCTCCTTACATCAAAAAAGAAGGACGCTTACAAAAAGCCGATTTTAGCGAAGCTTATAAATTAATTGCCTCTAAAATTGAACAAATCGACAATAATCAAATTGGTGCCCTCAGTGGTCAATTAGCGGCTTGCGAAGAAATATTTGCTCTAAAAAAACTTATGGAGCAACTAGATAGCGCTAATTATGAATGTCGCTTAAACAATGAGAAACTCAATGCCAATGATCGCGCTTCTTATCTCTTTAACACTACAATCATGGGCATTGAAGAGGCTGATGCTTGCTTGTTGATTGGGGTTAATCCACGTAAAGATGCTCCGGTTTTAAATGCGCGTATTCGCAAAAAATCATTGGATAAAAATTTTAAAATCGCCGCAATTGGTGTAGGGTCTGACCTTACCTACAAATATCAAAATCTTGGCGATGATATTATTGATCTGCAAAAAATTCTCGATAATAATTGCGAATTTGCTAAAATTTTAAATCACGCTAAAAGGCCGCTATTGATTGTAGGATCTGACATTATTAGCCGTAAAGATGGTGAAGCAATTTTAAATTTAGCCAAAAAAATCGCCGAAAAATTCAACATGATAAAAGATGATTGGAATGGCTTTAATTTATTACATAAAAATTCTGGCATAATAAACGGCTTAGAGCTTGGCTTTGTAAGCGAAAATGGGGTGCAAAAAGTTGTTGAAAATTCAAAAATACTCTTCTTGCTTGGCGTTGACGATTCAATTGATTTTGAAGATCTAAGAAATAAATTTATAGTCTATATCGGATCACATGGCGATAAAGGCGCTGCGCATGCCGATATCATCTTGCCAGCAACCGCTTATAGCGAAAAAGAGGCTATTTATATTAATTGCGAAGGTCGCGCACAAAAAACTACTCGCGCTATTTTTGCCGCAACCAATGCCAAAGAAGATTGGCAAATAATTAGCGAAATCGCAACTGCAATAGGCTTAAAACTTGGTTTTGATAATATCGAAACGCTGCGTGGCGCAATGTCAAAAAACAAAGAAATTCTTGTTGCTAACAATTTAGGAAAAATCGTCAAAAATAAATGGCTTGCAGCAAATGATTTTAAAAATCTTGATAATTCTGAAAAATTATTAACAAAAGATTTTGATTTTTATCTTACAAATGCTATTGCACGAGCCTCTCGCACGCTTAACAAATGTAGCAATAAAAAATAAACTGCTTCTTTATTTTAAAGGGATAATTTTATTTTGAACTTTTTTGTAAGCTGTTTTATTAATAATTATTATTAGAAATATTAATCAATTTATTACAATATTTTTCTGCTATAAAATAAATGACAAAACATGTTTCACAATCTTGTGCGGCAAAAGATATTAGACGAGATATTTTTGAACTCGCAAATCGCGCCAACGAAACCCTCGATAATCACGATAAGTTAACAACCCTAAAAAAATGGTTAAAAGCAAACTCTCAAGATATCGATGCCGATTTATTTCACACACTTTTACAAAAAACTAAATTGGTTGGAAACGCAACTTTAATTCATCTTTGGATTAATCACCAAACCAATCAAGATCGCCTAAAAAAATTATCTGAAAATAGAAGATTGTACGAGTATTATCCCATATTTTTAAAAGAATTAGCAGAAATCAACGAAGCAGCTATCGGCCAGCCCTTATCTCAAGAGAGCCTAGAAAGAAAAAAGAAATTAACAGCTTTTTTTCAGACATTGCCTCCAAATGAAACCTTATCAAGCATTCATAGTGCTTGTGTCACAAAAAAAATAGCCTTTGAAGACTATGTGTACTTGGCAGAAGCTTTGCCCAAAGAGGTTGCAGCTTTTTATGCTAGAGACCTTTTTAAATTAATTGATTTTAGTAAGTTTAAAAAATGTCCTAGTAAAATAGATTTTACCAAAGATTATTTAAAATCTTTAACTACAAAAGAAAAAGTCCGACCATTTATTGATGTTTTTTTTGAAGATGAGTCTTTATGTACTGCTGATAATTATCATCTATTATTAACCAACATCGCTAGAAATCTTGTGATTGAGCTAACTGCCAATAAATTTTGCGAGACTGATTTTTGTTTAAATACTAACGATTTATTAACCGTAAAGGAATTCCTATCTGACGAAGAACGTCAAAAGATTTTTGACGCATGGTGTTCGCATAAAAAAGATAATGATCTCGATGATTTTCTATTATTTGCAGAAACCAATTTTGTTGTAAGCCTATCCTCATTCGATGGATTAATTCTAGAAATGCAAAAATTAGAATTTGAGGATGATTATTGTTTTTACATAGCCAGTCAGTTATATTCAGAAGATGAAGAGAAATTGCGATTGTTTTTAATTAGGATTAATAAGAGCAGGGATGAATATGATGAGTTTCTAGAAGATCAATGCATTATCAAGCATAGATCAAGCGAAGAGGAGGATGAGTCTGAAAACAGCAATATTTCTTCGCCCTCTCAGCCGCTATCAACAAATGTTAGAAACTCAAACGCCATTAACCTCAGTGGTACGCACTGGAAAGTGGCAAATAAAACTCTTGCAAATTGATCTTAAATACTTAAAATCAGAGACTCCTTGAAAGAGTCATTAATAAAATATCTCCTGAAATTCTATCTAAATTTCAGGGCGGCTGATATTAATTAATTATGAATTAAACTAAATTATGCTTAAAATTCGTCTTGCTCGCGGTGGTAGAAAAAAAGTGCCTTTTTATCGCATTGTTGCTACAAATAGCACTTCTCCGAGAGATTCTAAATTTTTAGAAAAACTTGGCACATATAACCCGCTTGCCAATGATACTGATGAAAAAAAATTGGTTATCAATAAGGAAAGAGTTGAGCACTGGCTTGCTGTTGGCGCAAAACCAACTGAGCGTGTAGCACTTTTCTTAAACAAGCTTGGCGTTAAAGGCGCGGCCAAATATAAGCCTGAATTTAAACCTCGCAAAAAAGGCGAAGGCGCCAAGAAAAAAGCCTTAGAAAAAATGGCCGCTGAAGCTGCTGAGGCTGAGGCTAAAGCTGCTGCCGAAGCTGGTTCTTCTGAAAATGCCGCTTAATTAAACTATAATCCAATTTTGTTTAGCGATTTTATATCAAAAAAACAAAATTGGATAATCAACCATTTGCAATTATTGTGCAAACTATATTTAGGGTTCCTAAACAAATTTTGATCGCTAGCAATAATTCTGGCAAATTGATCGAGATCTCTGATTTACTCTCGCAAATTAATGTCGCGGCAATATCCCCTCCTCAAAATATGGCTGAACCTGAAGAAAATGGCGCTGATTTTGCCGCAAATTCGCTGATTAAGGCATGTTATTATGCTGAAAAATGTAATATGATCGCACTTGCGGATGATTCGGGCTTGTGCGTTGAGGCGCTAGATGGCGAGCCTGGTATATATTCAGCGCGCTTTGCGACCGATGAAAATGGTAAAAAAAATTTTGCACTAGCTTTTGACAAAATCAAGCAAATGTTATTGGATAAACACTTAGAACCAAACGGTTCTAAGGCTTATTTTATATGCAATCTTACAATATTTGATCCGCAAACCAAAAAATGGCAATCATTTGAGGGTCGAGTCGATGGTCATTTGGCCTTTGAGCCGCGTGGCCTAAAAGGCTTTGGTTACGATCCTATTTTTGTGAAAAATGGCATGACACAAACTTTTGGCGAAATTGAGCCTGCACTTAAAGATAAAATCAGCCATCGCGCCATAGCATTTGCAAAGTTTTTGAATTATTTTAATATGCTATATTCTTAAAAATTCAATGTCCAAACAAATTAATATCGATCTTATCATCAAAAGCAAAAAATGGAATGCGATTGCCGATATCGATAAATTTATAGCCAAAACTTGCCAAAAATTATTGCTTTTAACAGATTTGCAGCCTTTTTTGCAAAGAAAATCTAATTATATCGAGATTATGATTTCTCTAGTTTCAGATTCTCAAATTAAGAGGATAAATCAGCAATTTCGCAATAAAAATAAAGCTACTGATATATTATCTTTTCCATTTTATGATAAAAAAACACTCAAAAATCCGCCTCAACATCTTTTTTTGGGTGATATAATTATTGCATTTGAAACAATAAAAAAGGAAGCTATAAATTCGCAAAAAGATTTTCATGATCACCTGACGCATTTATTGTTACATAGTTTATTGCATTTACTTGGTTATGATCATGAAAAATCGCGCGAGGCTAAAATTATGGAAAATCGCGAAATTGAAATTTTGACAAAAATTGGCATCAAAAACCCTTACAAACCGATTTAACCTAATTATAGCGCTTAAAAATGCGCTTTTAAGGCAAAATATATGGCACAAATATTATCATTTTTTACAATTATTTCACTTCTGATTGTTACTTTTAAGTTTTTGACGGCAAATAATTCTTTTGAGAAAATCTTGGGTTTTTATTTTATTTTTAGCAATTTTATCATTCTGATCCTGCTAAACGCTATCACCAATTATGACGCTATGCTCGATATCATAATAATTTTATTTTTATTACAATTGGTGGTGATTTTATTTTTGCTTTTTAATCGAAAAAAATTATGAGCATTTTTATATTTATTTTAGGCTTTATAGCCGCTTGTTTGCTAGTTATATCGTCAATTGCTTTTTTAAAAGCCAAAGATCTTTTTGTGATGAATAAAGTAATCTTGGTTTACAATTTTTATATAATTCCGTTGATTTTATTAACGGTAGAATTAGAGAAATTTTCTTGGATTTCATTTGCCAAAACTTTAGTGATAATTATATTAAATATAATTATCACTAATTTGTTGATTTATTTGATTACGAGGCGCGCTATTGAGAATAAATTATTGCCAGATGCGGATTTTAGGGATAAATTAGGCTAAACCAATCTTACACTTATTTGCTGATGATCTTATAAAATCCAGAGATTTTTATAGTTTTTTAAAAATCAGGTATAATTAAGGCGGGTATAATTAGGCGGACCTAATTAAAATTTGGGAAAAAATGTTTAAAAAATCACCTTAATTTTTAATTATGGCCAAATTATGAATCAAGCAAGATAACTAATTTTTTGCCATCATGTATCTCGGCAAAACCGCCATTTGCAACCTCGGCCTCGGCGATAATCTCTTGCTTGTCATTAAAAACGGATATTTTTCCAGCTTGAAGCTCTGAGACAAAGGCTTCGTGGCCTTCCATTACACCAGATTCACCGGCGACAGAAGGAACCACAACCATATGAGCTTGACCCTGAAAAACAATTCTGAGCGGAGAAATAATTTCGATATTCAACATAAATTATTTTGCTTCTTTCAATAATTTTTCGCCTTTGGCAATTGCTTCATCAATTGATCCAACCATGTAGAAAGCAGCTTCCGGTAGGTGATCATAAGCACCTTCGCAAATTGCTTTAAAGCCTGAAATTGTATCTTTTAACGAGACTAGTTTTCCTGGAGAACCAGTAAAAACTTCAGCAACATGAAAAGGCTGCGACAAGAAACGTTGGATTTTACGAGCCCTTGCAACCACAAGCTTATCTTCTTCAGAAAGTTCATCCATACCCAAAATTGCGATTATATCCTGCAATGATTTATAGGCTTGCAATACGCGTTGCACCTCACGCGCAACCTGATAATGCTCATCACCTACGATTCTAGGATCAAGAATACGTGAAGTTGAATCGAGGGGGTCAACAGCTGGATAGATACCCATTTCAGCAATTTGGCGCGACAATACTGTCGTAGCATCCAAATGTGCAAAAGATGTAGCAGGGGCTGGATCCGTCAAATCATCTGCCGGCACATAAATTGCTTGCACCGAAGTGATTGAGCCATGCTTGGTTGAAGTGATACGCTCTTGCATCGCACCCATTTCGGTTGCCAAAGTTGGTTGATAACCCACGGCCGAAGGGATACGCCCTAAAAGCGCCGACACCTCAGAACCGGCTTGTGTAAAACGAAAAACATTATCCACAAAGAAAAGCACGTCTCGACCTTCTTTGTCACGAAAATATTCAGCTTGAGAAAGACCTGTTAAAGCAACGCGGGCGCGGGCTCCTGGTGGCTCATTCATTTGGCCATAAACTAGGGCCACTTTTGAGTTTTGCAAATTTTTAACATCAATAACCCCAGACTCCATCATTTCGTGGTAAAGATCATTGCCTTCGCGAGTTCTTTCACCAACGCCCGCAAATACTGAATAACCGCTATGCGCCTTAGCAACGTTGTTGATAAGCTCCATAATCAATACAGTTTTACCAACGCCGGCACCGCCAAATAAACCAATTTTTCCGCCTTTTGAATAAGGAGCAAGAAGATCGATAACTTTAATGCCCGTTACCAGAATTTCAGTTTCGGTTGCTTGATTTACCAACTCTGGCGCCGACGCATGAATTGGACGCACATCTACCGCTTTAATTTCACCCTTTTCGTCAATTGCTTCGCCAACTACATTCATGATGCGACCCAAAGTTGCAGCACCAACCGGCACTAATATTGGCGCACCAGTATCAACAACTTGTTGACCACGAACCAATCCGTCTGTAGAATCCATCGCGATTGTACGTACGGTTTTTTCGCCAACATGAAGCGCAACTTCTAATACTAATTTTTTCCCATCATTTTCGCAAGTCAATGCGTTGTAGATTGCAGGCAATTCACCATTTGGGAATTCTACATCGACTACCGCAGAAATAATTTGTGAAATTTTTCCGATTTTGTTTTCCATACTTGTTGATTTATACTTTTTAAACAATAGCAAAGGGCGCGGATTTTATATCATCTGATAGAATTTGCAAGCACAAATTTAGTGAAAATTATTTTTTATTTTAAATTTCTTATTAAGATTTTTTCTTCACTAAAAAAATTTTATGCTACCAGAATTTTTTGCGCTTCAAGCATAATATCATGAGCGATTGGGGCTGCTGCTGCTGAACCACCGCCGCCATGTTCAACCACCACAGAAATTGCATATTTAGGATTATGTACTGGCGCAAATCCTACAAAAATTGCGTGATTAGCCTTGGCGATTCGCTCGCTTTGCGACATCTCGCTTTCACGCTTGGAAATCACTTGCGAAGTGCCGGTTTTTCCAGCCATTTCCATGCCCTCTTCAACGATGCGCTTGCCGTAAGATGTGCCACGCGGATCATTAACCACGCGCCTCATACCCTCAAGCACTAATTTTAAATGATCGATATTTTTGACCAATGGCTCGCTTTTTAATTCATCAAATTGCTGATAAATATTGTGATTTCGCACTAAATAAGGCTTGATTGGCACTCCTCCATTAGCCAATCTGGCGGTAATTAATGCCATTTGTAGCGGCGTAGCTAGCACAAAACCTTGCCCGATCGCGGTATTTAGTGTATCACCACCAACCCATGGCTGTTTAAACACCTCTTGTTTCCATGATGGAGAAGGTACATTACCCGACTTAGAGCCATAAAGGCTAATATCAAATTTTTCACCATAACCAAAGCGGCGCGCCATTTCGGATATTTTGTCAATACCTATCTGATTTGCCAAGGTAAAAAACATCACATTACACGAACCCATAATGCCCTCAACCATATTAACTGAGCCATGCCCACCCTCTTTCCAACAGTGAAAAGTGCGTCTGCCTGACTGATAATGACCATTACAAAATACGCGATTATTAGGATTGATGCCCGCCTCAAGCGCGGCCAGCGCCACCATTAGCTTAAAAGTTGAACCCGGAGGATAAATTGCCGCAATCGGTTTATTATTGAGAGGCCTACGCACATCTTGATTGAGCTCTTTCCAATAATCGCCTTGGATACCCTCAACAAAACTATTTGGATCAAAAGCAGGACTTGAAGCATAAGTTAAGATCTCGCCAGTTTTAACATCAATCAGCACCACCGATGAAACCGCGTCCTTAATACGCTCGCTAGTATATTGTTGCAGGCGCAAATCGATGGTCAAATGCAAGCGCGAACCATCGACATAATTTTTGGTAGACAAAGTGCGAAGTGGCGTACCGAAAGCATTAACCTCAACATAACGCGCACCGTATTTGCCACGCAAAGTTTCATCAAAACTGCGCTCAATACCCGTCTTTCCTATACGAAAATCGGGATGCATAAAGAGATTCGGCTCATTTTCATCGATTTCTTTATCCGATGGCAATGAAACATAGCCCAAGAAATGCGCGGTTTCGTAAGGAAAAGGATAACGCCGCATAATACCGCTTTCAATTGACACACCTGGCAAGCGATAGGCGTTGGACTCAATCCGCGCTAGGTCATCCCATTCAAGATTGTCAATCAACGAAATTATTGATTTGCGCCGCGCGTTTTTTATTTTTGCCAAAAAAACATCTTTTTGCGCTTGGCTCAAATTAAGCAATATAGAGAGCTTTTCGATCACCTCGCCAGCATTATGTTTATTATCGAGATAAAGCAATAGACGAAAATGATTTTCATTGATCGCCAAAGCCACTCCTTTACGGTCAAACACGATGCCTCTTGGCGCAGGATTAATAATCGGCTTAACACTATTGCTATCTGACTGAACCGAATATTCGCCATGCTTCCAGAGTTGCAAATAACTAAGGCGCAGCATTAATGCCCCCGTCAAAGCGGATTGCGCGCCACCAATGATAAAAGTGCGACGATTAAAAATCTTGTTTTTTCTGATATCACGAAGCATTTAGGATTATTTTTCTTCTATCAGCTTATAATAAAGATAATCAAATATTTTATGCATCAACACATAAAGTGACGATGTTAATATAAATTGTACGAATGGTGTTACAACGCTATAAATAGCACTATTGAGCATTGATAACGCCAACCATTTTAGCAATAAAAATATACCACAAAAAGCGATAAATTGTTGCCATAATTGTTTAAATTCTTCACGAATCATCAATTTGTGATTTATAGATATAAAAATTTTTATAAGACTGATATATATCAAAGCTGTAACACCAAGCGCTTCACCGTTGAGAGCGTCGTTCCAGATGCCAAGCAGAAAGATAAACCATATATTAAATATTTGACGAAAAACCGCGAAATAAAAAATCATCATCAAATCAAATAGCGGAACCAGTTTATAAAAACCAGCAATGCGGACATCGGAAACGTTGAAAATCACGAATAAAATCGCAATTAAATGAAGAATAATTATGCGCGAAATAGATTTTTCTGCAAACACTTTTTTGGCGAATTATTGGTTAAATCTAAACTTCAGAATTTCGTACACAACTATAATTTTTTTGAAATTATTGCGCAAGTTATAACGCAAATATTTTTTGCAATAATATAACAAATATGTTATATTATAACAAATTACAAAAAGAGATGCTTGATATATCTGGCTCTAAGTGGCATTTTGTTTAATGTTATATTATAACATATAAATCAAAAACTGGAATTTAACTTTTGGATAAATTGCAGTTTTTAAGATTTATTTTTGAAACATTGCTGCATAATTTTTGCGCGAGCGATTTTTCCAGAAGCCGCGATGATAAGCATCCGAAGCCAAAAGCGGCACAACCGAGCTAGCTTCGGCATAAACCATTTGTTCATATGCAGTATCCACTTTGCCCCAAGAACAAGCTTCTTTTAAAGTTGAGCTCGAGCAGGCACCATCGCGCGAATCAGCAACCGTGATCTGCACCGCATATTTATGCATATCCACTTCTTCGCCTAAAATTTCTGCACAAACAACCGTATCTTGCACGAAATTTTTTGGCACACCTCCGCCTATCATTAATAAACCGGTAGTTGAGGCCTTGATTTTAATATCGGTTAATTCTTTGAAATCAGCAATTGAATCAATAGTCATGTGCTTTTGCGGATTTTTTACTTGGTGCAACACCAAGCCAAATCCTGCCGACGAATCAGTAAAAGCCGGACAAAAAATCGGCACACCATAATCATAAGCAAGCTCAATCAACGAATCTTTTTTCTTTGCATGTTTTTTGAGATATTTTCCCATTTCATGAATAAACTCACGCGATGAATAAGCGCGCGGCTCTAGCGAATTTGCAATTTCAAAAATTGTATGATCGCATTTTTGTAGATTTTCTTCATCGATATAAGTATCATAAATGCGATCAATATAATTATCGCGCAAAAATTTATCATCGATAAACGGCGTGCCTTGATAATGCTTAAATCCAAGCGCTTCAAAAAAATCCATGTCAACAATCGATGCACCAGTTGCAACTATTGCATCGATCATATTATATTTTATCATATCAGCATAAACTTGCATACAACCACCGGCCGAGGTAGAGCCTGCAAGGGTTAGGACATTTGAACAAGATTCATCTTTTAACATCATGTTAAAAATTTGCGTTGCACGCGCCAAATCACGCGAAGTAAAAGACATATGATCCATTTGCTCAATAATCACGCGCGAATCAAAACTAGTAATATCAATATGTTTCACTTCTCTTTTCAAGAGCTCTTGTTTAGTAACCATTTTCTTTTATAAAATTTAATTATTGCCGAATCTGGCGCATTCTCTTTATTCGCAATAGCCTGAACAAGCTAATACATTTAAGAAACGCCAGATTTTTTAAATGGGATTATTTCTTCTCTTCTGAGATTATTTCTTCTCCCTTCCAAATTACCGCTTGCGCGACAATTATATTTTGTCCGTTAAAAGTAGCCGCTGGCGAACCATATAGATCATAGCCCAAAGCCAATGCTTCGCTAACTTTTAAACAAAAATTTTTATCATCTACACCTGTCAAAAGCCTATAAATTGGCTTGCCTTCTGGCGTTAAGGCTTGTTTCGTTTTATTTATCATCGCCTATCCTTTATTTGTGTTTGCTTACAAGATATTTTAATTAATATTATATGTCTTTATTTTGCCCGAAGTCTCGCATCATGGCTTATCGCCATAAATACGAGATTTTGCATTATTGCGACATAATTTATTGATTATTAACCGAATTTCGCTCTTCTTTGTTAGCTTCCAAATCAATATACATGCTGTTAAGCGGATCATCAATAACCTCAATTTGCAGATTGCGATTAAAGCCGTTGAATTCGGTGCGAATGCTTTTAGAATAAGCGCCCAATTGACCAATTTCAATATAATCACCTTCAGCGATATTATCCGGCAAATAAAACGGACCCTTCATGCTATCAAGCGAATCGCAGGTTGGCCCATAAAATCCAAATGGAATATTGTTGCCAGATAATGCACGACCTCTTTTAACGCGCTGTGCTTTTGTTGGATAAATAAAAGCCGGAAAACCCGCGTCAAACAAACCGCCGTAGGTGCCATCATTGATGTAAAGCATATTGCCTTTGCGCGCTTCAACACGTACCAGAAGCGATCCCGCTTCGGCAACCAAGGCGCGGCCTGGTTCACACCAAATGCGACAATCATTATCAATTGGCATTTGCATTAGACTATCTTGAATTTCATCGATATAATTTTGCATATTTGGTGGCGTCATACCTGGATAAACTGACGGAAAACCACCACCCACATCAAGCACGTCAAGCTTAACTTTTGCTGTAGTGATGATATTTTTAACGATCATTAAAGTTGCGCGATATTGACTTGGATCCATACATTGCGAACCCACATGAAAACAGATGCCAAAACGCACGGCAGAAGCACGCACTTTGCGTAATAAGGCAATTGACTTTGTTGGCAATACGCCAAATTTGCCAGATAAATCAATGGCCGAACGTGAATTTGGAATAGCTAAGCGCACATGCAGCCCTAGGTCTTTAGCATTGTTGGTAACTTCGAGAATTTTTTTCAACTCGTCAAACGAATCAAGTGAAAAATCACGAATTCCGTGAATAAAATAAGCGTCATGAATTGCTTCGCGCGATTTGACTGGATGCATAAAATACATATTCGCAGCCTTGCCAAACAAATCATTTATAAGATTAATTTCAGCTAAAGACGCTACGTCAAAATGCCTTACACCAGCATCAAATAAATGCTTTAAAACAGCGCTATCTGGATTGCTTTTAACTGAATAAAGCACATCCCCTGCAAAATTTTTGCCTGAAAAGTTTTTTAACGATTTAAAATTTTGTAAAAACCATGATGCTGCGCGTTTAATCGCATTTGGCCTAACAAAATATACAGGAAGTGAGGGCTTAAAAGCTGCAACATAACTTGATACTGTTGCAAAAGCGTGGTTGTTATTATCTCTTGATGCTTCTTTACGATTGTATTTCTTTTTCGAGAAATCCACATATTGAACTTTAGAGTTTTTGGTTCCCTGAGCGCTTACATTGCCTCGGTCATAGTTTTCTTGGTCCATTTTTAGTTAATTAGAGTTTAAGTAATAAAAAATTATAAAATTCACTTAAAGCCGTCTTGGTTTATTTTCGTCGCTAAGTTTTTTAAAAAAACTTATTAATTTTTTACGGCAAAAAAAATCAAAACACGATTTTTTTGCCGATTTTTAAAAACCGAAACTTTTTATAAATAGCGCGGCACCTTAATACTGTTATTTTATTTGTAAACAAAAATTTTGAGTTTTTTACAAAATATTTTACAAAAGCCTTAAATTTTGAGTTTTTTACAAAATAACACTTAAAAAAATGCTTACTTTACATGAACTACAAAATAAGAATTTTTGCAAGCTTTTTTATAAATAATTTTACGATATAAATTTAAGAATAGCCTGACGAACTGCTACACCAGCCTCAACTTGTTCTAAAATTAAACTTATTTTGGGATCATCGGCTAATTGTGACGAAATTTCAACATCACGATTAATTGGCCCCGGATGCAATACCAGTGCGTTTTTTCTAGCCAATTTTAGCTTATTGTGATTGAGGCCGTATAGCCTAAAATATTCACCAAGCGATGGTATATAACATCCCAGCATGCGCTCCTGCTGGATGCGCAACATCATGACTACGTCGACTCCGGCGATGCCATCTGCTAGATTATCAAAAACGTCAATTTGCCACTTTTGTTGCAGCCATTCTTTATAACCTACTGGCATAAGGGTGGGCGGCGTAATCACACGAATTTTTGCTCCAAATTTTTTTAACAATTTAATGTTAGAGCGCGCCACTCTTGAGTGCAACACATCTCCACAAATTGCAATTTCAAGATTTTTTAATTTGCGCTTATGTTGTAAAATTACAAAACTATCAAGCAGCGCTTGACTTGGATGCTCATTTGTGCCATCTCCAGCATTGATTAACGAGGCATTAATATAATTTTTTAACAATTCGATAATACCACTTGAATTATGTCTAATTGCCACAAAATCTGGGCGCATAGCATTAATTGTTTTTGCAGTGTCAATAATTGATTCGCCTTTTTTTAAAGATGAAAGTGAAATATCTAAATTAACCACATCAGCAGACATACGGCGCGCTGCAATTTCAAAGGACATTCTCGTACGTGTTGAATTTTCAAAAAAGAAATTCACCAATAATTTACCTTTTAAATCGCTAACAGTTTTTTGCTTGGCATAATATTTTTTAGCAAGCTTGTGGATGCTTGTAATTTGTGCCACAGATAAGTGATCGATACTTATTAAATCACGCTTCATTTTAATTTTTTTAGATTTATGGCGAATCTTTACAATTTTTATAATTTGAAAAGATTTTAACTAAAATTACCACAAAAAAATTATTTTAGTTTTTATAATTATATTTGAAAAAATGGCCAAAAAAACGATAAATAATTTTTTTAATGCCTCTTGACCAAAAATTTAAAAACCTCTTCTAAATCGGGCTGTTTGGTTGAAATATCGCTAATTTTTGCGCCACAATTCAAAATTGCATTAAAAATTTGCTCAACCGCTATTTTTTTAGGATCATATGAAATAGAAATTTGATCAGTTTCGATTTGCTTTACCTTTGCGTCAGAAGGCAGTTGCAACTTGGCGATATCGCAATTATCATCAAAATTTATGATTAATTCTTTGTGATTTAACAATTTCATCAAATTGGCTTTTTTATCTATCGCAATCACAATACCTTTGTTGATTACGGCAATTTCATCGCATAATTCTTCAGCTTCTTCGAGATAATGAGTTGTAAGCAAAACCGTGGTTCCTTGTTGATTAAGCTTGCGCACATATTCCCATAATTGAGTGCGCAGCTCTACATCCACGCCAGCAGTGGGCTCATCTAACACTAAAATTTCCGGGTTATGAACCAAGGCCTTAGCCACCAACAAGCGACGCCTCATGCCTCCAGAAAGGCTACGCGATGTCACGAGCGCTTTATCTTTAAGCCCTAGGGCCTCAATAATTTCATCAGTACGACGATCTTGTTTTCGGATACCAAAATAGCCCGCATATATCTCCAAAGTTTGCCTCACATTAAAAAATGGATCAATAATCAACTCTTGTGGAACTATGCCAATCTTGAATTTAGAAGCTTTTTGATTTTCATCAATATCGATGCCAGCAATTTTGACTTGACCCGAACTTTTATTAACCAACCCAGCAATAATATTGATAATGGTGGATTTGCCCGCACCATTTGGCCCCAAAAGCCCAAAAAACGAACCTTTTTTTATCACTAAATCAACATTTTTTAAAGCCTCTTTTGGCGGAGCTTTTTTTGTGGCTTTATAAGTTTTTGCAAGATTTTTTATTTCAATTGCATATTCTGTCATATGGCTTAATTGCTTAGTTTCTCTCTCAATAATTCTTGCAACTCTCCTGTTTGAAACATTTCTTTTACAATGTCGCAACCGCCGATAAATTCACCTTTAATGTATAACTGAGGAATAGTCGGCCAATCAGAAAATTCTTTGATAGCCTGGCGCAATTGAGGATCACGCAAAATATCAATATCTAAAAAATCAACATTGAGTTGTGATAAAATATGCGAAACCGTGGCCGAAAAACCACATTGCGGCATATCTTTTGAGCCTTTCATGTAAAGCACCACGTCATTATTTGAGAGGGTTTCTTCGATTTTTTTAAAAATGTCTTCCATATATTTATTTTTATTTTATTCAGCTAAAGTCTTGAGCTGCATGGCGTGAAGCACATCCTTTAGCTCATTTTTTAGAGCATTGTTAACCAATTTATGTTGCTCAATGCGAGTTTTGTTAGCAAAAATTTTATCGTATATTGTTACGCTATAATGATCTTGATCGCCTACAATATCAACGATTTCTAGCCTAGCATTAGGAAAATGTGCTCTTAAAATTTGCTCGAGTTTTTCTTGTGCAATTGCCACTTTTTTTAAAATTTTTGATAAAAAAATACCTTCACGATTTATTAACCGCGAAGGTATTTTAAGAAATAATTAAGCTAGTGTCAATAAACTAACTAAAAAATCCGCGACGTTTTTTGGTTGGCTGCTCATCACGATCAGAACGGCGATCGTCACGACGATCGTCACGATATCCGCGATCCTCACGATCACGTCCACCGCGTCTGTCATCGCGATCTCTACCACCACCGCGTCTGTCATCACGACGATCATCACGATCACGTCCACCGCCACGTCTATCCGAGCCCCCACCTTCTCTTTCATCAACCATTGCAGGCTTATTAGCAATGCGATCAGAAATATCTTCGCCGGTTTTTTGATCAACACAACGATAAGACAATTTTGGACGACCTTTTTTATCAAAACCAATTACTTTAACTTTGATGATATCGCCTTCATTGATTACATCTTCAACAAAATCAACTCTATATTCGGCAAGTTCAGAAATATGCACAAAACCATCGCGATTATTTGAGATACTTACAAAAGCACCGGCATCAATGACCTTAACCACCGGACCTTCGAAGATATCACCAATTTCAGGCTCAAATACGATATCATTAATCATAGCCATCGCTTTTTTAATTGATTCATTATTGTTTGAGCTGATTTTAACAGTGCCGTCATCTTCAATATCAACGACTGCGCCTGATACCGCGCAAATTTCTTTGATCACTTTACCGCGCGAACCAATAACTTCGCGGATTTTTTTCGGTGAAATGCTCATGGTTTCTACTTTTGGAACATTGCCGTTAAGTTCAGCACGTGGAGATGCCATAACTTCGGTGATTTTATCTAAGATATGCATTCTGCCTGCGTAAGCCTGTTCAAGCGCTTTTTGCATGATTTCAGCCGTGATACCTTTAATTTTAATATCCATTTGCAAAGCCGTAACGCCATTTTTAGTGCCGGCAACCTTGAAATCCATGTCACCAAGATGATCTTCATCACCCATAATATCCGAAAGCACGACATAATTTTCGCCTTCTTTAACCAATCCCATTGCAATACCGGAAACTGGACTTGTAATTGGCACACCTGCATCCATCAATGCAAGTGAAGCACCGCAAACTGACGCCATTGAAGAAGAGCCATTTGATTCGGTGATTTCAGAAACCACACGAGTAACATACGGAAAGGCCTCAGAATTGTTGGGGAAAACTGGATTTACAGCTCTCCAAGCCAATTTGCCATGGCCAATTTCGCGTCTTCCTGGGCTGCCCAAACGACCAACCTCGCCTACTGAATATGGAGGAAAATTATAATGCAGCATAAATACTTCTTTTGACATACCGTCAAGGCCTTCAACCATCTGCTCATCTTTAGCCGAACCTAGAGTTGCAACAACTAAAGCCTGAGTTTCGCCACGCGTAAATAATGCCGAACCATGAACCTGCGGTAAAATACCAATTTCTGCGGTGATCGGACGAATCTGATCCATCTTACGGCCATCAATACGCACATTGCTTTTGATGATATTGCCGCGCACGATATCTTGTTCTAATTTTTTGAAGATCGAGCCCACTTTAACCGCACCAATACCAGCTTCTTCATTAGTGAATTTAGCGATAGTATCGGATTTGATTACATCAATTGCATTTGATCTATCTTGTTTTTTCTGGATTTTATAAGCTTCGGTCAAAGAATTTTCAATAAAAGCAGTCATTTCTTTTTTAAGAGAAGACGTATCTTCAGAAACAATAACCATTTTTGGCTTGCCTGCTTCAGCTTTTAACTCTTGGATCATCGCAATCACCGGCTTGAAGGCTTGATGGCCAAAATTTACAGCTGCCAACATTTCTGATTCAGAGAGCTCTTTAGCCTCAGATTCAACCATCAAAACTGAGCTTTCAGTACCTGCAACCACTAGATCGAGACGACTATTTTTAAGCTCTTCATTGCTAGGGTTAAGCACAAATTCACCATTGATTAAACCAACACGAGCACCTGCGGCTGGGCCTTCAAACGGCACTTCAGAAACTTCTAACGCTGCCGATGCGCCGATCAAGGCAACAATATCTGGACTGCAGGCAGGATCGTATGATAACACTGTACAAACCACATTTACTTCATTGTAAAAATTTTCAGGAAATAGTGGGCGGATTGGACGATCAATCAAGCGCGAGGTTAGAGTAGCCGCGTCCGATGGCTTAGCTTCTCTCTTGAAAAATCCCCCCGGAATTTTACCTGCGGCATAGAACTTTTCGAGATAATTAACAGTAAGAGGAAAAAAGTCAGCTCCTTCAGCCGCTTTGCTGGCCGCGGTGACCGCACAAAGTACTGTTGTTGCACCCATCTTCGCTACAACCGAACTAGCTTGTCTTGCAACTTTTCCAGTCTCTAAGCTTAGAGTTTTACCATTCCAATTGATCTCTTTTTTGATTACATTAAACATATTTTTTATTTTTGATTATTTACTAATATCCTATATTCGGGCAGCATTGGTGCTGCCTCAAGCTAACTAATATCCACCGTCAGCCTGAGACAGTTTGATTTTATTGGCCTAAAGGCCCTAAATTATTTTCTGATATCCAATTTTTTAATTAAAGCCTCATAACGAGCAACCGATTTGCTTTTTAGATAATCAAGCAAACTTCTTCTTTTTCCAACCAAAATTAACAGGCCTCTTCTCGATGAAAAATCTTTTTTATGAGTTTTTAAATGTTCAGTTAAATTATCGATTTGTTTGGTCATGATTGCAGCTTGAACTTCAACCGAACCAGTATCCGCCTTGTTTGGAGCGAATTCTTTAATCACTTCTTGTTTAGATTTTTTAAGAATAGACATTATTTTTTTAAATTATTTATTTGAAAACATCCTGCTAAAAATTTATTTTGCCGAAGCATCTTTAAACGCATCTTGCAACAAAAGCAGCGAGCCATCACTAAAAACAGCACTACCAAAGTTAACCATATTTTTTAATCTTTCAAGAGAAATCTTATTTTGATACAAAAAATCACCCACTTCGAGACGAGTTAATTTAGAAACATAGCCACAAACGCCTAATTTTTGGCAAATATCGCGCGCTAAAGATCTAACATAAGTGCCTTTTGAGCATTTTACCTCAAAAATTGCCAAATTTTCATCATTTTTGAGCATTTTTAGCGAAAAAATCTCGATTTCTCGCGATTTTATGGTAAAATCAATATTTTTTCTCGCTAAATCATAAGCGCGCTGACCATCAATTTTTATCGCCGAAAATTTTGATGGTGTTTGCGTGATTTTTCCAATAAAATTAGACAAAATCACGATTAAATCTGCTGTTTTTGGTCTTTTTTCGCTAGTTTCGGTGATTTTTCCTTCAATATCATCGGTATCACGAAATTCACCCCAACTAATAATAAAACGGTATTTTTTATGCGCGGCCATCATTTTTTCAGCGGTTTTGGTCGCTTTATTTACGGCTACTGGCAGGATGCCATCGGCAAAAGGATCAAGAGTGCCCCCATGTCCCACTTTTTTGGCACCAACTAGGCGTTTGATTATAGCAACCACACGCGCTGAACTCATCGCAATTGGTTTATCGATATTTAGCCAATAATTTTCTTCTTTGTAATTCATGTTTTTGGTGGAATTGTTATAATTTTGCCTCAAATTTTCTAAATTTGCCTTAAAGAAGCGAGTTAAGACCGAATTGGGATAGCCCTAAAGAAAAATCTATAGAGTTAGTTCAAGATCCATACAGGGCCATCATGAGGGCCGCCCTGAGGGCAATCCCTGTCTTGAGGACCTAACTCGTTTCTTTAAGGCAAATTTAGAAAATTTGAGGCAAAATTATAACAATCATTTTTTATTTTTCTATAACTTCTAAAAAGTAAGAATTAATTTATCCTGATAAAATTCATATTTTTTAAATTGCCTTAAAAAGCGCATGCCAAGTAGTGATGTGCCCATATCGGCACCATTTATTGAAGCGGGGATATTGTTAAATTTTACTCCCGAAATTTCGATTTCTTGGATGCTGATGCTGGCACCATAAACAGTACCATTGGCGGTTTGATAGTGTCTGTCAAAACGCAGATTGTCAAGATCGATTCCTATTTTTTTGGCTTCATCAGGGTTGATTACGATATCGCTTGCACCCGTGTCAATCATAAAGCGCAGTGCTTTACCATTTATTTTTGTATCAACATAAAAATGGCCATCTTGTGATAAATTTATAATTATTTGATTATCGATAACCCTTGCTGCTGTAGGGTTTATCTCTCCTAATATGCGATTTTTGAAATCAGAAAATTCATATCGATATGAATAAATTATCACCACTATAATCGCAATTATACTCCACCAAGCTAGGTATTTTATGGCTTGCGACAATTTTAACTCTCGCCTAAAAAATAAAGAACTAATCAAAATAGCCAATAAAATTATGTAATAAATGCTGTTCTGGTGATCTGCTTGGCTAAGATTTTCGATCATAATCCTTGACTGACTTCTTTGGTTAATAATGATTGCGCAGAGGCTTCTGATGGACTTCTTGGCCTACCATCTGATGCTTTATCTTCTTCATCAGAAGAAAATTCGCCAGGAAAAACAAGACTTTCCCACATGGCACGCCTTTGTCCTTCCTGTAATTCTTTAGCATCCACCATTACATATTCTTCCGATTCGGAATCTGCGAGCTCTTTTTGCGCTTGCGGCCTACTCCTTTCTGGCTCACGCATGGCTTCACTCATTCTGCACTTAATAGCCTGAGAACGCAAATTTTGTAGTATTTTTTTAGCTTTTCGGCGTCCTCAATTGGTTTTTGATCAATACCAGCTATAACATGACACTCTTTTTCTTTTTTAGCATATATCATTGTCTCATCTGTCTCATCAGGAAAATAATCAGAAAAACGAAATGATGATTCAATATTTTTACTTCTTTTAACTTGCGCGGCCCCTTCTTCGTTAAGATCTTTTATCAAATTAAAAATTTGCTCTTTGACGTCATCAGGACTTTGCAATAAACCAGATGCGCTTTCTTCTGTATTCATATTTTATAATTTTTGATCAATTTCACGTAAACAATTTAAAACTTTTTCGTTCTCAATATCAGTGCCAATGCTGATTCTTAGGCAATTTGCCAAATGATAAGCTTGCATATCACGCACAATTATTGCATTTGCAAGCAGATATTCATTGGCTGCTTGACAATTTTGGATATTGCCAAAATCAAATAAAATAAAGTTAGCAATTGATGGATAAGCCTTGATCTTATTAAACTTGGCGGCATTTTCAAAAAATTTCTGCAACCATTTTTGATTGTGATTTTTTGATTTTTCAAAAAACTCTTGATCTTCTAAAGCCGCTACCGCCGCAACCTGAGCTGGCCCGCCCACATTAAACGGACCGCGCACTTTGTTGAGAATTTCGGCAATATAAGCCGAGCTATAACTCCAACCAATGCGCAAACTAGCCAAGCCATAAATTTTTGAAAAAGTACGACTTAAGACTACATTTTTATGTTTTTTGACTAAGGCAATAGCATCAGGATAATCAAGGTTTGGCTCAACAAATTCTTCATAAGCATGATCTAAAACCAACAAAATATTTTTGGGCATTTTTTCAACCAACCTTGCGATTTCAGAGCTGTTGAGATATGAGCCCGTAGGGTTATTGGGATTAGCAATAAAAATAATTTTTGTTTTAGACGTGATTGCCGCAAGAATCGCATCTATATCCGTGCGCAGATTTTTTTCATCAACCGCAATCGCCTTGGCACCCACGCGTTTGGCCGAAATTGGATACATCAAAAAACCATGTTTGCTATAGATAATCTCATCATCAACACTGGCAAATGCTGATGTTAAAAGGGCGATAATCTCATCCGAACCAGCACCACAAACGATTTGATCCAGCTCAATTTTATGCTTATTAGCTAAAGCCTCGCGCAGCAAGGTACAAGACCCATCCGCATAACGAAAAATATCGCTTGCATGATCTTGATAAGCCTGCATGGCCCTAGGACTTGCCCTAAGTGCATTTTCATTTGAAGATAATTTTATAACTTGCGCAGCTCCAGATATTTTGGCCTTTCCTGGCTTATAATTTTCAATTTCTGATAGATATTTATGTGCTTTTAAATCCATTTATTCTTATAATAATTTTTATTTAAATTATGTCATAAGCCCTACATTCAAGCAACTTGAACATAATAATGATTATCATTTTCATTTATATAAAATCAAACAAAAACAAATCGTCTTTGCCTAATCAAGCTTGGCAAATCGCTCTAATATTTAAACAAATCGCCAATTTAAAAAATTGCGTAAAATTTGCAAGCCAATTTCGCCACTTTTTTCGGGATGAAATTGTATACCAACAATATTCTTTTTGGCAATTATCGCATTTATTTTGGAACCATATTCAACTTGCGCCAAGACATTGCCTTCATTTTGACAAATAAAATGATATGAATTGGCGAAATAAACATGATCGCCATTTTTTATATTTTTTAAAACCGGATGTTGCACAGATTCAGGCCTGATAATAAGCTCGTTCCAGCCCATATGCGGAATTTTTAATTCAGTGGCATAATCAATTTTTATCACTTTGCCATCAACAAAGCCGAGACCTTTATATTCACCATTTTCAAAGCCTTTGGAGGCCAAAACTTGCATGCCCACACAAATACCAAGTAGCGGCTTTTTCTCAACCATTGCTTGTTTGTGTAAAGTTTCGCTAAGGCCTTCAATTTTTTTTAGACCTTCCATGCAATCAGCAAAAGCGCCCACTCCCGGTAAAATTAAATGACTAGCAACGCGAATTTCTTCAGGGCGATTTGAAATAATGATTTCATGCCCTCCGCCCAAGGCTTCAAGCGCGTTATACACTGATTGCAAATTCCCTGCACCATAATCGATAATTGCAATTTTCATAATTTAGCTAACAAAATAGGGTTCATTTTTTTGCTTTTTTTTATAAGCCCCAAGATCAATCATTGACTCGCTAAATAAGGCAAAACTTAAATCAGAAAAATTATGCTCTAAAATTCGCATAGCTTTAATCCGCGCTTCTATTTTATTTGACGCCAAAACAAAGCCAATTGCCTGATATTTGTGATTTCGCAAGTGTAAATCATACCAATAATTAGCATTAAATGCTACTAAAATCATAAAACATGTTTCAATAAAAATTAGATCTGATGGCGAAAAAAGACCGATAGTCTCAGCCATGATAAACACTATATTCGCCACAATTAATATCAGCGAATTGCGCCACATTTTATGATATAAAAACCACGGAATATTAAATAAAAGAGCCATCCAAGAAAAGCTATCTTCAACTAAAGCAATATCATCGATTTTATTATTTTCGTCTTGTTTGATAAGAGCGTTATATAATTTCATTGCCTAAATTAGGTTGTTTGTGGGTTTTATATGTGGCGAAAGATACCATTAAATCATAGTATTATTTATTAAATTGGCAAAGTTTTATTTTGCCAATTATTTATTTTGCTAGAGCTTTTTTTGCTTTGACAACAATCTCGTTGAACACAGCTGGCTCTTGAACTGCCAAGTCAGCAAGCACTTTACGATCTAGATCAATTTTAGCAATTTTTAAACCATTGATAAAAGTTGAGTAAATCATGCCTTGCTCACGTACAGCAGCGTTGATACGCTGAATCCAAAGAGCACGAAAATCCCTTTTTCTAGCTTTACGGTCGCGATATGAATATTGTAGCGCCTTTTCTACTTTTTCAATTGCAACTCTAAAGCAATTTTTAGCACGGCCGCGAAAGCCTTTTGCCATTTTTAAAACTTTTTTATGTCTAGCTCTTTTAGTGACACCTCTTTTTACGTGACTCATATTTTCTCCTTATAAATTTTGATCAGTTATTTTAAGCCATTTGGCAATTTAAATTTCATCACAGAGTGAGTGAAACCTTCGGCAAGAACCGCGTTTTTACGCAAGTTACGGATACGTTTTTGGCTTTTTTTGCCAAGATTGTGCCTTTTTCCTGATTGTTTATGAAGAATTTTGCCCGTACCAGTCACTTTAAATCGCTTTTTGGCAGAGCTATTTGTTTTTACTTTTGGCATATCATTTTAATTAAAGTTAATATAAGCAAATCTCAAGGTAGAAAGCCTTTGACCCTGAGATTTCGTATCCCCAAAAACCAAATGTATCTTGGCTTAAGGAACAAATTTTCAAGGATTTTGGGTGACAAATGGTCTAAAATTAGCCACGAGGAGCGCAAACGTATAAAAATACGTGCGCAACCGCAGAGGCTAATTTTAGGCCTTTTGCCGCCCAAAAGCCGCCGAAAATTGGTGGGATTGGTAGGGATCGAACCTACGACCAAGACGTTATGAGCGTCCTGCTCTAACCGCTGAGCTACAATCCCTAGTTTCCAATCAATTAAATTGGTTTCATTTTTTAAAAAATTGCTTAAATAATTAGGCAATCAATCTAAAAAAGCTGCTAGATTTTATTATACAATGCTTTATTTTGCAACAAATTAATCATTTTATTGTTATTTTTAGGGCTTTGACCTAATTTTATCTTAAGATTTGCCCTTCGAAACTCCTACCAGCGCCGGCCTGATCAAACGATCCCCAATTGCATAACCGGCTTGTACCACTTGCGCCACACTGCCCTCTTCGACATCGCTATCAATATAGGCAATCGCTTCGTGAAAATGGTGATCAAATTTTTGATTAAGCGGAAAAATGCGTTTAACCTGATTTTTTTCGAGTATTTTTAGCAATTCTTTTTTGGTCATCTCAACCGCATCAGCAAAATGCTTGATTTCAGGACTGGCATCAATTTTATCCTGCGGCGCATTATCGCACACTAAAAAGAAATTTTCAGCCACCAAAACCAAATCCGAAACAAAGCCTGAAATAGCGTATTTGCTGGTTTTTTCGAGCTCTTCACGAGATCTTCTGCGCACATTATCTAGCTCGGCAAGCGTTCTTAACAATTTATCATTGAGCTCAGCGCTTTTATTTTCTAACTCGCTGATCTTTTTATTGGCTATTTCAAGTGGATCGCTAGATTCTTCTGTAACCTGATCAGCTTGATTATTGCTAGTTTGGCTTTTAAATTTATTTTGCCATTTATTGCCTTCATTTGTAGCGTCTGCGCTTGAATTATTATCATTTTGCGAATTATTATCGCTATTTTGGTCATTTTGTTGTGAATTTTTATCGTTAGACATAGTTTTTTATTAAAAATTAATAATTTGACTTAAAAAAATATAGTTTCACTAACAAAACTTTACAAGAGTTGCTTTATTTCTTTTTATAATATAAACTAATCAACCATAATTGTTTTTTATATATAACCATTTTTTTAGTCATGTCAGATAAAATTGTTGAACAAGCGAGTTATTTAGTGCCAATGGTTGTTGAGCAAACCGCCAAAGGTGAAAGATCTTATGATATTTATTCACGCCTTTTAAAAGAAAGAATCATCTTTTTATCTGGACCAGTCAATGATCAAGTATCGTCATTAGTAGTTGCGCAATTGCTTTTTTTAGAAGCTGAGGATCCTAAAAAAGACATTTATTTTTATATAAATTCACCTGGTGGTATAGTGACTTCGGGCCTTGCTATGTATGATACGATGCAATATATTCGTCCTGATGTCGCCACTTTATGTATTGGTCAAGCAGCTTCAATGGGATCCCTGCTTTTAACTGCTGGTGCGGCAGGCAAAAGATACTGTTTGCCTAACTCGCGCATCATGATACATCAGCCTTCAGGCGGTTATCAGGGACAGGCAACCGATATCGAAATTCATGCTCAAGAAACGTTAGCTTTAAAACGTCGTTTAAATGAGATTTATGCTAAACATACTGGTCAAAAGGTCAGCGTAATAGAAAAATCAATGGAGCGCGATAATTTTATGTCACCTGAAAAAGCCAAAGAATTTGGTATAATTGACGCAGTGATCGAAAAAGGCCTTGAAAAAGAAATCGAGAAAAATATTAAAGAATAATGAAAAAAGACGATAAAAACCACGATTTAAGCTGCTCATTTTGCGGCAAAAATCAAAGTGAAGTAAAAAAACTTATTGCGGGCCCTACGGTCTTTATTTGCAACGAATGTATCGGCCTTTGCACCGACATTTTGCGTGAAGATAACAAAAAATCTCCGCTCTCGCGTGAAGATGGCTCTAAGCCTACTCCTAAAGACATCATCAAAATTTTAGATGATTTTGTGATTGGTCAAGAATATGCAAAAAAAGTGTTGGCGGTGGCAGTTTATAACCATTATAAAAGGATTGATTCAAGCGGCAGTATCGGTTCGGACGGGATCGAACTCAACAAATCCAATATCTTAATGATTGGGCCAACCGGATGCGGTAAAACCTTGCTGGCACAAACATTGGCGCGCATTTTGGATGTACCTTTTACTATGGCTGACGCTACTTCGCTTACTGAAGCGGGTTATGTTGGTGACGATGTTGAAAACATTATCGCTAGATTATTGCAAGCGGCTAATTATGATATTGATAAAACGCAACGTGGCATTGTTTATATCGATGAAATTGATAAAATTGCCCGCAAATCTGAAGATGGTGCGCGCACTCGCGATATCTCGGGCGAAGGCGTGCAACAAGGCTTACTAAAAATTATCGAAGGCACAGTGGCTTCAGTGCCTACACAGCCGGGGCGCAAAACCTCACAGCAAGAATATGTACAAGTTGATACACGCAATATTTTGTTTATTTGCGCTGGTGCTTTTTCGGGTTTAGAAAAAATTATCATTTCGCGTGGAAAAGGCTCTGCCATTGGCTTCGGTGCTGATATCAGATCTAAAGATGATAGTGAGCGCAAAGATTTATTTAATCAAGTAGAACCTGAGGATTTAATTAAATTTGGTATCATACCAGAATTAGTTGGACGCTTACCGGTCGTGGCTCCGCTTGAAGGTTTAACCGAAAAAGATTTAATGAAAATCTTAACCGAACCAAAAAATTCAATCACTAAACAATATCAAAAATTATTTAATTTAGACAAAGTTGAATTAACTTTTGAAGAAGCTGCGATTGAAGAAATCGCAAAACGCGCAATCTCTCGTAAAACAGGGGCTCGTGGCTTGCGTGCAATTGCTGAAAATATCCTTTTAGAAACAATGTATGAGGTTCCTTCTAAAAAGAATGTAAAATCGGTTATTGTTACTAAAGAAGCGGTTTTGGGCAGCGATAAGCCTAAAATTACTTATTTAAGCAAAGAAGAAGAGAAAAAACGTGAGGATAATTCGATTTCTTTGATTAAGAATGAGAAAGAAAAACAGGCGGTTTCTTAGGGTTTTATTTGAGGTTAAGGAATTATTTTGGGGTTGGTTTAAGGTAGTTAAAGGGGTTTAGTCCTCAAACAGGGATGGCCCGTTTGCATCTTGGTCAATTATATAGCATTTGTGGGGCTATCCCAACTCGGCCTAAACCCCTTTAACTACCTTAAACCAACCCCAAAATAATCGGATTTTTATTTTTTTTAAAACCCTTTTTGTTGGGTGTGGTGGAGATGTTTTGATGGGGCTTTGAGTAGTATTTTAGCGAATATAATTTTTAATTCACTTATAAGTTGAATAGTTATAAATCTTGCTTTGTGAGTATTTTAAGGATTAATTTCAAATCTTATTTATTTGTTATAATATAACAAACTCTTATTTTATCTTTATTTCTAGAGCGTGTAGGCCTTGTGCGAATTCGGGTTTTAATAATTGCATGATTTTTTGGTGGGATTTGATGCGACCTAAGGCCTTTAAATTATGGCATTCGATTAGGATTTCAAAATGGGTTTCCATGGTGCCGTCATCGCCTAAATGGCCTTTATGCAGATATGAATTATTTTTAACTTCTAAAGATATTGGCTGCAAATTTTGGTTTAAAATCTGTGAAATTCTTTGTTTTCTATCTAACATTTTGTCTGTTAATAAATTGTTAATAACTTTTGATTTTTTAACAATTTAGAGTTTTTATAAAATTTTATCAAATTAGTTAACATAGTTTTTAACAATTTATTAACATGTTAATAACTTTTTTCTGAAAATTTTATCTGTTAATAACTTTTTTTGATCCAATAAAATCAGGCTTTACTAAAAAAATAACTGTTAATAAAAATGTTAATAATTTATAATAAAATAATTAACAAACATATAATAATCATTATAAATAAATGAATAAAATATATAATATATTAAAAAATAAAATTGCTCTTAAAAATCCTCCAATTTGGATAATGAGACAAGCAGGTCGTTATTTGCCAGAATATCGTGAGATTAGGGCTAATGTTGGTGGTTTTTTGGATTTATGTTATAATCCCAAACTGGCTTCAGAAGTGACTTTGCAGCCTATTCGTCGTTTTGATTTTGATGCAGCGATTATTTTTTCGGATATTTTGGTTATTCCTGATGCATTGGGGATTAAAGTTGATTTTGTAAAAAATGAAGGACCAAAATTACAAAAAATTTCTTCAAAAGAAGATCTAAAAAAACTTAAAATTGATAATATTAAAAACCACTTAAAGCCAGTATTTGAGGCATTGCAACTCACTAAACAAAAATTATCAACAGATAAAACTTTAATTGGATTTTCGGGGGCTCCTTTTACTTTGGCTTGTTATATGATTGAAGGGGGTGGATCAAAAAATTTTGATCTAGTTAAAAAAACTGCAATTGAAAATGAAGAATTTTTCTCATCTTTGATTGATATTTTAAGCGATGCAGTGGTTGAATATTTGCTTGCTAAAATCAATGCTGGCGCGGATGTAGTAAAATTATTTGATTCTTGGGCCGGAATATTACCTCCATCTGAATATCAAAAATGGGTGATAAATCCTACCAAAAAAATTATCAAAAAAATTAAAGAAAAATCACCCACAACACCAATAATTGCCTTTGCTCGTGGCTCTGGTGTATTATATGAAAATTATGCGCGTGAGGTGGGATGTGATATATTGGCAATTGATCAAACTATTCCTAAAAAATGGGCGCAAGAAAATCTGCAAAACCGCTTGGGATGTATAATCCAAGGTAATTTAGATAATCAGCTTTTAGCTTTTGGATCTAAAGCAAAAATTGAAAAAGAGGTTAGAGAAATTCTTGAAATTTTTGGCGAAAAACCTTTTATTTTTAATCTTGGTCATGGTATTCTGCCGCAAACGCCGATTGAAAATGTTGAGTTATTGTTAAAATTGGTTCGTGATAATATAAAATAAATTATTATGTCAAAATTTGATTTGCCCTACAACCAAAAGATTGCAGAAGATAAAAAAATAATTTACAAAAATGCGCGAATTATTGATCCTAACACTGGATATGATAAAGTGGGAGATTTATTGACAATTGGCGATAAAATTGTTGATTTTGCAGCTAATTCATTAGGCTCAGAAAAGCCATCAAACACTGAAATTATTGATTGTAATGGGCATGTTTTATCACCTGGATTGATTGATATTCAGGTGCATTTTCGTGATCCCGGGCAAACTCACAAAGAAGATCTGGCTTCGGGTAGTATGTCTGCTGTGGCTGGAGGCCTTACAACTGTGGTTTGCCAACCAAATACTGCGCCAACATTGGATTCGGTTTTAACCTTTGAATATCTAAGATTGAAGGCCAAAGAAGTAGCTCATTGCAATATCCGCGCATATGCATGTATCACTAAAGCTATGAAAGGTGAAGAATTAGCTGATATGAACGCACTTAAAAACGCTGGTGCTGTAGGATTTACTGATGATGGTTTGCCAGTTATGAATGCTAATGTGATGCGCCGTGCTTTTGAATATTCGCGCAATTTGGATGTGGTGATCGCGCAACATGCGGAGGATCTTAATCTCTCAAATAAAGGCTGTATAAATGAAGGCCACGTATCTTTAGAGCTTGGCGTGCGTGGTATCCCAAATATTTCTGAAAGTGTGATTGTAGAACGAGATTTAGCGATTTTAGAGGCAATCGGTGGACGATATCACCTTCTTCATGCTTCAACCAGACAATCACTTGCGGCAATCAAACGTGCTAAAGATAAAGGCTTGCAAGCCACAGCTGAAGCAGCTCCACATCATTTTTTATTGACGGATGAACAAATATTTAAAAGCGGTACTAATGCTAAAATGAACCCACCTTTAAGATCTGAAGAAGACCGTAAAGCCTTGATAGAAGGGCTTCGCAGTGGGTTAATTGATGCAATTGCAACTGATCATGCTCCTCATGATTTGGCTTCGAAAACCAAAACACTCGAAGAGGCAACTTTTGGCATTGTAGGCGTTGAAACCATGCTACCACTTAGTTTAAAGCTTTATCATGATGGGATTTTAAGTTTACCAAAATTGCTTGCCAAAATGACTTGTAACGCTGCGCGTATTATAAATTTTGATGGAGGTGTGATCAAAAAAGGTGCTCGTGCAGATTTGACGCTGATTGATATTAATTATGATTGGCGTATTAATTGTCAGGATTTTTATTCAAAATCAAAAAATTCTCCATTTGATGGCTTTAGGGTGAAGGGCCGCGCACTACGCACGGTTGTTGCGGGTAAGACGGTTTTTGAGTTGTAGATAAAAATAAATCACCATATGAAAAAAATTGATATAGAAAAGCTGTTATTAAATAATGAAAATGAAATTTTAGAATTTAAGTCAGCGAGAAGAGATTTTAATAATGAAAAATTAGGAAATATTTTTCTGCCCTATCAAACGAAGCCACACTAAAAGATAATGATTTTGCATATATAATACTAGGAATTTCGAATGATAAAAAAGTTATCGGGACTAATTATAAAAAAGAAGGGTTTCAAAAACTAAAAAATGAAATTCAAGATGGTACAAAAAACTTGACCTTCAATAGAATCAGACAGTATCATTTTTGAAAATCTAGGAAGCTTTATTCCTGAATCAGTTGAAAATGTTTTAACAAGGGGTCAAGCACAAAATTTTTATCGTAATAAACATTTGGTGGATTTAATGATAAAAGTAAGAATGGTGGAACAAGGCGGTAGCGGGATGATAAAAATATTTAATTTAATGAGAGAAAGATTTTTTCCGAAATGAGAAAAAAGGGTCTTATCGAAGTTGTAGAGAAAGGCACAAATCCTATATGGAAATTAGTATCTAATTTAGATACTAATTAGATACTAAATGGCGGCAAGCCTTGATAATACTGAATCGAGTAATTTTAATATTTTTTGTTTTTAGCAACAAATTTTAGAAATATAGTGAAAAATAAAAAAACCCAAAAATTATTAATAATCGCCGGCTCTGACCCTAGTGGTGGAGCGGGTTTGCAGGCTGATATAAAAACTGCAACCGCGCATAAAGTTTATGCAGGCGCAGTTGTGACATGTTTGACGGCGCAAAGCACCGCGCGCGTTGCGGGCGTTTTTTATCCACCAATTGATTTTTTGCGCACCCAACTTGATGAAGTTTTGGATGATATAAAATTCGATGCGATAAAAATTGGTATGCTTGGAAACCGTGCAGTGATTGATTGCGTGGCGAATGTGTTGGAAAAAAAGGCAAAAAAAATTCCTCTAATTCTTGATACTGTAATGGTGGCGACATCGGGTGATTTGTTACTTGAAAAAAATGCTGTGGATGGGCTTATATCAAGGCTTGTTAAAGGTGCATTTTTAGTGACACCAAATGTTGATGAGGCGCAAGTTTTGGCTAAAATGAAGATAAAAAATATTGATGATATTAAGCAAGCAAGCTTGAAAATAAAGGCTCTGGGCGCCAAAAATGTTTTGATAAAAGGCGGACATTTGCCCGCAAAAAATGGTGTGATCCAAAATATTTTGCTTGATGAAAAGGGTAAATTTAGCGTGATTTCGAATAAAAAAGTTGCAGTGAAAAATTTACATGGTACGGGATGTACGTTGGCTTCAGCGATTGCAAGCAACGTGGCTAAGGGGGATGGTTTGATTGCAAGCGTGAAGAAGGCGAATCAGTATGTTTATAAGGCTGCGTTGGCTAATTTAAAGGTGGGAGAAGGGAGTTATGTTTTAAGGCACTTCTCTTGAAGGTTGCTTATTTATAAGATCTGGCTGCTCTAGCGCTGTCACTTTTGTGTTACTAGGATTAGAGAGGGGAAGGGCCGGATTTGCGTCGGAATCTTTTGTCTGAAGACCAGAAGCGGCTTCCGAGTTTATTGAGGGTGGGTTTTCTGAGGATGGAGCATCCAGTAGATAAAACCTTTTTTTGGACAGACACTCTGGCGGACGCTGGCAGGCTATCCCCCAGAAATCAAGAGTTTTTTTTGGAATATTTAGCCTTCTTGTTGTGTTAAGATCTGATAGCTGATCATATATCCCTGTCGCTTCCTTTTCAAATCCTAATTGCCAGCAACTGTCTATGATTCGAGTCATTCTACAATAATTATGAAACTTATTAGAGAAAAAATCCTCGTCATAAGGCTCATAAAAAACGGAGCTTCTGAAATAACAAGAATCTTCTTGCTCTATAGCGGTTATTGTGGGATTTCCGTCTTCATCATACCTAAGCAATAAACCATAAAGATCCAACACCGCAATCAATACTTGTTTGAAATTTTTTTTTGCTTTCTCGTCTTCTTTAAACCATTTAAGTAAATCGTCACTCAATAAAATAGCACCAATATCAGGATTTACTTTGCTTTTAGCCTTAGTCGGGAAAAAAACCTGAATCCAATAATGATCACTTTCAAAAGCAGTGCTATCAATTTTTGGCGATGGATGTTGACACTTTATACCGGCAATAAGTTCTCCTATCCAGTGTACAGCATATTGTATTTGGTTGGGCGTACTCTTGTTTAGTGTCATCGAATCTTTTCCGGTCCAGAATCTTTGAAAAAGTTCTAGTTGCGACGGTTGCTTTGTAACCGCCACTACTTTTACTTCTTCTAAAGATTGATATGAGGCGGGGCATCTACAACATAATGATAATGCAAAATATTCGGGCATTTCTTTTAGCTTGTCGAGTAGCTCTTTTGATTTTTTTTCTGATCCAAAATAATCTTGGAGGTATGCCTCAGTATCTTGAAAAGTAGGATGGCGGTTTTGTGGCAATTTTAATTTTTTGTGTAAATGAGAGTAAGCGGATTGATCAAAAGTCCCATCTTTTTTGATCTTATCACAAAGTTCATCGAAAATAAATTCTTCACAAGATTTTAAGATATCATTAAGTTCTGGTATCTTTCTGAGTTGTTGCTCTTGGATTGGTGTAATAATGGATGTAAAAATAATTATAAATTCTTGCGGAGCCTTTGTCTCCCAATTCTCTGATATCGCGCGTAAAATATCACATGCAGGACCATACATTTCCGATTGAAAAGAGCGAGATTTGATGGCGTTAATTGCCTTCTCGAATTTTGCAAGCACAACTTTTATGGAAACTAACCTGATCCATTCTAATTTATCCAATTGTAGATCAGATGGAAGTTGTAATTTTAATTCGGATTTTATTTGAGCTATGGAGGAGGCCATGAATAAAGCCTGCGCTGTTGTAAGTTTTTCTTCGTCAAGGATCTCTGGTGGTTTAATAATTTTTTCTGCAACTTTTTTAACTTTTCTAACTTTTTCTGCAAGTGCTTCCGATTCTTTTTTTTGGCCGAGGGCTCGTTCAATTTCTTTGAATTCATATGCAACGGGGTGATATTTTTTTGCCATCCTATCCAAATGATTTACTGTAACATTTAATAATGCGAACATTTTTTTTTCTTGACTAACTACTTCAAGCAGATTGTCCGATGCTTCTCTAAGATCTCCCGCATAATTCATTATTGCTTCATTATCATCAATAGATTCTGTCAATTTTTTTGTTAGCTCATATGTAGTTTTGATAATTTCTTGTATCTTAGAACGATAATCTGATAACAATACAAAAAGTGCTACATGTATCGATCCAAATTGTAAATTAATTTCTTCGATAACTTCCTGTGTAAACCGATCATTTGACTCAATATCATTATAGCGAAAATCATAGTGCGGGTTAAGCATAATATCAAAATAGACAAAAAAATGTTGTCGCAGAAAGACAATATCATCGTCAGCAGCCAAACGACTCATCGCAGATTCATTTTTTGTAAGTTGTGACACTAATTCTAAGTTTGAATCGATTCTTTCAAGATCACCTTCCTTATCTTTGGGTATTTTTTTGCGATATAGTTTTATTAGCTCAAAAAACACCTCATGCTTTTTGTAATGCCGAAAAGGCTCGGCCATTTTTTGCCATTCACTTTTATCAGGTGTGGTTGGTACCGCTTGGGGTAAAACTAGATGTTTCGACATAAATCTTAACTCTTACAAATAACTAATTGTCAGTCTATAGCATTATCATTGAAAATGCTAAACGATCAATGGGATTATCTAAAGAAAAATCCGAATTAGTCAAGTAAAATATGCGATTTTGGTGGTTGGGGGTGTCACGGGATCGCCAGTTATGCTATAGTAATAATAAAAACCGCCAGCAAAAAAGATGTTGCTGTAAATAAAGATATCTTAGATCATATTGGTAGCGAAGAAATGGGTGCGAATATCTTTCGTATTTTAAAAAACAAAATGATAATATGACAAAAAAAATAATCCCAATAATCCTCTCAGGAGGTTCAGGAACCCGCCTCTGGCCTTTATCACGAGCGCTTAATCCAAAACAATTCTTAAGTTTTTTTGGGTCGAATTCGTTGTTTCAAGATACTGTTTTGCGGGTTAATGATGCGCAGATTTTTACAAAACCGGTGGTGATTTGCAATAACGAACACCGTTTTATTGCTGCCGAAAACCTTGCAACTCTAGGCTTGCAAGCGCAGAGCATTTTGCTTGAACCTACAGGCAGAAACACCGCTCCTGCAATTGCGATTTCTGCTTTTGATGCGATAAAAAATTTTGGTGGTGAAGATGATTTGATGTTGGTGATGCCGTCGGATCATATAATCAAAGATGAAAAAGCATTTTTAGAAGTGATAAAAAAAGCCGCCAAGCTTGCGGATGAAAATTATTTAATCACTTTTGGAATTGTTCCAAACTCGCCACAAACGGGCTATGGTTATATTGCACGTGGCGCTGAAATTAAAAATTCTAACGGATTTTTGGTTGAAAAATTTATCGAAAAACCAGATTTACAAACCGCTCAAAAGCTTATTAATCAAGGTTGCTTGTGGAATAGCGGAATCTTTATGTTTCGCGCCTCAACTTATTTGAGTGAGTTAAAAAATTTGCAACCAGAAATTTATAAATCTTGCGAAGCCTCATATTTAAAGGCCGTGAAAGATCTCGATTTTATTCGTCTTGATGAAGAAGAATTTAAAAAATCACCGAATATTTCCATTGATTATGCCGTGATGGAAAAAGCCAAAAAAATCGCCAAAAAAATCGCTGTGTGCGCTCTGGATGCGGGTTGGGATGATGTTGGAAATTGGGATTCAATTGCCAAAAATTCTATACAAGATCAACAAAAAAATAGTATTGTAGGTGATGTATTTTCGTATAATAATAAAAATTGTTATATTAATTCACAAAGTAGAACCGTTGCCGCTGTAGGGTTAGAAGATCTTATAATCGTAAATTTAAAAGATGTTGTTTTGATTGCTAATAAAAATCATGCCCAAGATGTAAAAAAGATCTACGAGCTTTTAAAAGAAAAAAATCGTGAAGAATGCAATTCGCACACTAAAGTGCTAAGACCTTGGGGAAGCTTTGAAACGCTTGATGAGGCCAATGGTTTTAAAGTTAAGCGCATTATTGTTAAGCCGGCGGCATCGCTTTCGCTACAAATGCATCATAAGCGCGCCGAACATTGGATCGTAGTTAAAGGCAACGCGGTCGTGACTTGCGACGATCGAGAATTTATGCTTGGCGCGGGCGAATCAACATTTATCCCTCTTGGCAAAAAACATCGACTTGAAAATAAAGGTAGGGCTATGCTAGAAATAATCGAGGTACAAACCGGCAGCTATCTAGGCGAAGATGATATTGTGCGTTTTAGTGATAAATATGGACGTTAAATAAATCGCGAGCAATTCTAAGCTTCTAGTGATATAGTGTAATACAAAATTTATAAATAATTAATGACAGAATTTTGGATATTTTTAAGACAAGAATTGATCTACCATCGCAAAAATCCTGCGCGTTTTTTGCAAACTATCCTATTTTTTTTGATTTGTTGTGCGGTATTTTTTATATTATTGCAAAACCAGCAAAATCAAGCGCAAAACCCGTTTTTAATCACAATAATAATTTGCTTTTCTTTATTATTTTCGATTTTATTTGTAAGTAGCGACTTTTTAGGTGAAGATTTTCGCGATGGCACGCTTGAACAGATGCTATTATTTTGTGAGAATATTGAAATCTATATCGCCTCTAAAATATTAGCTTCATGGCTAATTTTATGTTTGCCGATTTTAATCGTCATCCCGTTTTTAATGGCTCTAATTGGGCTTGAAAGTCAATTTATAAATAATTGTTTTTGGATTTTTCTATTTGCTAGTATCGCGATAAATTTTATCTGTGCTTTTTGTGGCACGCTTTCAATTGCAGGTAATCAAGCGCCATTAATGGCAATTTTAGCTTTGCCTTTAATTATTCCCATTTTATTAATTGCTTTTACAGGTTTTGATAATTTTATATTTTCAATAAAATTGCTCATCGCAATAAGCGTTTTTTGTGGGATTTTATTTACTATGGCTATATCACAGATAATTAAGATAATCACCTAAAAATTGGCCTTAAAAACGGTTTCTAGGGGCATTTTTAAGTGCTATATAGCTGTTTAAGTTGGCTTGCCTTTTTGGCTAAATTAAGCCTTATTTTAGTGTTTAGCTTCTTGTTTAAATTCGATCACCACTTGACCAATGCCCACAGGCTCACCTTCGGCAAATTTAATTTTGCCAATAACTACGTCATGATCGGTGCGGATAGAATTTTCCATTTTCATGGCCTCAATCACTACCAGCTCTTGACCCGCTTTTACTTCGTCACCTTCTTTTACTTTAAAGCGGATGATCTTGCCTGTAATCGGCGAATTAAGCACTTTCGGCTTGGCATTTTTTTCAATTTTTGGCATAAATTTAGTTAATTCGGCAACTCTTGGTGAATAAACATTGACAAATTTATCCGAACCGGAATATTGCAGCAAATAGCCGCCAGTATTGTTATTTTCGCGGATTTTTACACCGATAATTTGGCCATTTACAACGCCTCTAAATAATTTTTCACCACGATTCCATGATGAATCAAGGCGAATTTCTTGGCGATCGCAGGTTAGAACAACGTGATCTTCGCCGCGCTCGTTGATATCAACCAAGAATGACTCATCTTCAATCATTACCACCCAGCGGTCGGAGATTTGTTTTTCGCTATTGCTGAGCTGTCCCGTCATGCGACCATTGCGTTCGTAATTTTTTAAGAAAATATGTATTGCCGTTGCGATCAACACTTGTGTAGCTGAAGAGTCGAGCTCATTGCCGGCAAAGCCTTTGGGGAATTCTTGCTTGATGAAGGCCGTTGAAATATCTCCGCTGACGAATTTTTCGTTGCGCATGATGGTTTCAAGGAAGCTGATATTATGGGATACGCCGCCAATTGCAAAAGCACCAAGTGCACCGCGCATGTGCTCGATAGCCTCATTGCGATCTTTACCATAAGTGCAAAGCTTGGCAATCATGGCATCATAGAACATGCTAACTTCGCCCCCCTCATAAACGCCGCTATCCACGCGCACATTTTGGTTTTCGTCCGGCTCGATATATAAGTTGATGCGTCCTGAAGATGGCAAAAATCCGCGCGATGGATCTTCAGCGTAGATGCGCGATTCAAGAGCCCAGCCATTTAGCTTAATATCTTTTTGTTTGAACGGCAATTTTTCGCCAAGAGCAACGCGAATCATCAACTCAACAATATCAAGGCCCGTGATTAATTCAGTAACGGGATGCTCTACTTGCAAGCGGGTATTCATCTCAAGGAAATAAAAATTCTTGTTTTTATCCATGATATATTCGATGGTGCCAGCCGAGAAATAGCCCACTTTTTCGGCCAAAGCCGCTGATTGAGCATACATTTTGGCGCGAGTTTTTTCATCTACAAACGAGCTTGGCGCTTCTTCGATTACTTTTTGGTTATTGCGTTGGATCGAGCATTCGCGCTCTCCTAGGCATAAAATATTACCAGATTTATCAGCCAAAATTTGGATTTCGATATGGCGCGGGTTTTCAATAAATTTTTCGATAAAAATACGATCGTCCGAAAAGCTGTTGCGCGCTTCGTTTGATGCGGATAAAAAGGCCTCAGCCACATCTTTTTTGTTGTAAACGATACGCATACCTTTGCCACCACCACCCGCAGAGGCCTTAACCATCACGGGGAAGCCAATTTTTTCAGCGATTTTGGCGGCTTCTTTATCATCTTTGATGATGCCCATATGGCCCGGAACCGTGCTAACACCGGCCTCAATCGCAATTTTTTTCGACTCGATTTTATCACCCATCGCTTGAATTGAACGCACCGAAGGCCCGACGAATATTACGCCCGCTTTTTCAAGGGCTTGTGCAAAATCACGATTTTCGGATAAAAAGCCATAACCAGGATGCACCATAGTAGCACCGGTTTTTTTGACCGCGGATAAAAGTTTTTCGACATTAAGATAACTTTGTGATGATGGAGAATGTCCAATATTAACGGCCTCGTCAGCCATTTGAACAAATAGCGAATTTGTGTCGGCATCCGAATAAACTGCCACGGTTTTGATAGATAATTTTCGGCAGGTTTTGATGATGCGACAAGCGATTTCGCCGCGATTGGCGATCAATAATTTGTGACCCAAGAATATGTTAGACATAACTAGTTTTTTGTTAAAAAAATATTTTGGATAGATTAACAATCTAATTGGCAAAAATCAAATAGTTTGGCAAATAGTTTGGCAAATAGTTAATAAAATCTTTAAAACTCAGTAAAAATGCCCAAAAACACAAAAAAACTTGCTAAACAAGTGAATATTTGTATAATTTTGTCGATTTTTATAATAAAGCCGTTTTTAAAGTGATTCTTAGTTATATTAAACTTGTGCGTTTAAATCGCCCTGCAGGATTTATCTTGCTTGCTTTGCCATGTTTTATGGGGGTGTTTTTGGTGATCAAAAATTTGCGCGATTTTTCATTTTATGAGTTGTTAAAAATTTTAATGTTATTCGGTTTAGGCTCTGTATTTATGCGCTCAGCGGGTTGTATCGTTAACGATATTTTTGATCGCAAATTTGATGCTCAAGTCGCGCGTACCATGGATCGACCTCTCGCAAATGGCGATTTAACTCTTAATAAAGCCCTGATTTTATTGGCTATACTACTGTCTTTGTCTTTGTTGATTGTGTTGCAATTTAACCTGCATGTTTTGTTTGCAAGCCTTGGGGCTCTTGTGTTGGTTGGTTTCTATCCTTTGATGAAAAGAATCACATTTTATCCTCAACTTTTTTTAGGAATAACTTTTAATTATGGTATTTTGCTTGCTGATTTGGCTATTAATAAAAAAATCCATCACGGCTCGTGGTTATTGTTTGCGGCCGCGATTTGTTGGACATTAATCTATGATACAATTTATGCTTTTCAAGATATAGAAGATGATCTTAAAATTGGCGTAAAATCAACCGCAATTAAATTTTCAAACAATCCACGATTAATTTTATCAAGCCTTGTAGTTCTAATGTCTGCACCTATTTTTTATTTGGCTCTTATCCAAAATTTTGGACCACTTTTTTATGCAACCATAATTTTTGCGTTAGCTTATGAATTGATTTTAATACTAAAATGCGACTATAGTGATGCAAGTCAATGTTTGCGCGCTTTTAGGCATAATATTGTAGTTGGAGTTTTGCTTTTATTGGCTGTTGTTGTAGGTTAATCTTAATTTTAGATAAATGAAAGTAGGAATTCTTGGAGGAACCTTTAACCCAGTGCATCAAGGGCATGTTTATATTAGCGAAATAGCTCTAAAAAAATTGCAGCTCAATCAAATTTGGTGGGTGATAACAGCGCAAAATCCTCTTAAAGACAAAACTAATACAACGCCATATAAAGCAAGGCTTGAGGCGTGCCAAAAATTGTTAAAAAATAAACCTAAATTTTTTGTTAAAGATTTTGAAAAAGATAGTTATTTTAGTTGTGATTTGATAAGTCGCCTTAAAAAACAATATCCCGCGCATCAATTTTATTTTGTGATGGGGGCGGATAATTTTTATCAATTTCATCGTTGGAAAAATTTTGATTTATTATTTAAATCGCTTAGATTTGCAGTATTTTCGCGCAATAATGATTTTTTAAAGATTCGCAAAACTATTGCTTGGCATAAAATTAGGCAAAAATTGGATTATACTAAAAAATGCCAAAATCAAGAAATTAGGTCAAAAAATGCCAAAATCAGGCAAAAAACGGCTGTTTTTGATCAAAAAGATGCTAAAATCGAGCAAAAAACCAACTTCAAAAAACCACAAATTTTATTGTTTAAAAGCAAAAATTATGACCTCTCTTCAACTGCCATACGCAACCATAATTGATAGCCATTGTCACCTTGATTTGATTGAGTCGCAAGGGGAAAATATTGACCAAATTATCGCTGACGCTACGTCTTCAAATGTTAATTTATTGCAGACAATCTGCACGCGAGTAAGTGAAATTGATAAAATTTTAGCTTACACTAAAAATTATAAAAATGTTTATGCTTCAATTGGCGTTCATCCCAATAATGTTGCGGCTGAAAAAGTAATTTTGGCGGATGATTTGATAACAATTATCAATAAAGAACCAAAAATTATTGGAATTGGCGAAACAGGGCTTGATTATTATTATAAAAATGTGCCCGCAGATCAACAAAAACGCAGCTTTATCGAACATATAAAGGCTGCACAGCAAACACAATTGCCGCTGATTATTCATTCGCGCGATGCCGATTGCGACATGATGCAAATTTTAGCATCAGAGCACAAAAATCATCCATTTTTAGCACTTTTGCATTGTTTTTCAAGTTCACGACAATTGGCGCATAAGGCGTTGGATTTGGGGATGTATATTTCGATTTCGGGGATTGTAACTTTTAAAAATGCTAAAGATTTACAAGAAATTGTAAGAAATTTGCCGCTTGATAGATTGTTGGTCGAAACTGATTCGCCTTATTTGGCGCCGATGCCTTATCGCGGCAAAAGCAATAAGCCGGCTTATACACGTCAGGTGGTAGAGTTTGTCGCGCAATTACATAATGTTTCGTGGCAAGAGCTGGCAAATCAAACCACGGCTAATTTTTTGCGGATTTTTGTTAGAGTGAGATAAGTTTTAGATTATTCCTTATCGCATCTCCTACCTGGCGACAAGCAGCTTCCAACAGCTTTTTTTGGGTTGTGAGTAGGATCGGCATCTGTTTTTGTGTGATCGATAAAGCTTTGATAACTAATGAAATATTGTTCAAAATCCGTCACTTTCTTTAATTCGTTAATCCTTGTTTGTGCCTCACTAAATGAACCTGATAATTTCTTAGAATCCTTAACAAAAGAAGATGTCTTGCTGTCTTTTTTTGATTTATCAAGAGTTGTCATCAATTCTAGAGCATAAACTTTTGCTTGATGATTGTAAGAACTGGAGCCATCCCCCTTTTCTTGTCCCATCTCTTGTGGAAAATAACTCTCCTCATAAAGCAGTTTTAACCATTCGCTACATAGTGCGATACTAGTTAAATTTTTTTCCACTGCAATTGCTAGATCACAATTTTTATTGTGATCTGTGTTGGTAAGTTTTTTTGTTAATGACTCTTCTAAGGATAAGGATTTTAATAGAGTGTAAATATACAGCAAGAAGGCGTACGCTATAATCTCTTTGTTGTCTTTGTTAGTAGCATTAATTGTGGTTAGAACTTCTTGTGTTGCGGGCCATTGAAAACATGTAGAAGCAATTTCAAGCAGAGCATCTCCCCTTTTTTCTGCAAAATTTATATCAATAGTTAAATCAATAGTTCTTTCTGTTTGAGATGTATCTGTATGTCGAGACATATTTCTAAAATATTAAATTATTAAAAATGTGATAAGTTTTTATAGTGAGGTATAAAATTGCCAATTAAATTAAAAAATTAACCAATTTGTCAGGCACAATAATCGCTTTTTTGACGACTTTGCCATCTAAAAATTTTTGCACAGTTTCGTTTTTTAAAGCCTTTGCCTCTATTTCTGCTGGGCTTAATCCTTTTGGCAGCTCAATTATGGCTCGCAATTTGCCTAAAATTTGTACTGCAATTTTAACCTCGGATTCGCTAATTAAATTCTCATCATATTGGGCAAATTTACTTTGTGCAACTAATGTTTTATTGCCTAATTTTTGCCATAATTCTTCAGCTAAATGCGGCATAATTGGTGAAAATAAAATCACCAAATTATTGAGTGCAAAATACATAATTTGCGCATCTTGCGTAGATTTTATCTCGAATTTTTCAAGCGCATTAGAAAATTCACGGATTTTGGCAATTGCGCGGTTAAAATTCATCTTCTCAAATTCATCTCCAACCCAGGCGATGGTTTTGTGTGTAAGGCGAATCGCAATATTTTTGGGTGCGATTTTGCTGATATCGATTTGTTTTTGATCTTCACTTAGATTTTGGCTAAATTGGTTTTCGCTAAAAGATAAAATTAATTTCCATAAGCGATTTATGTATTTCCAAGAGCCATCGATGCCGCTTTCGCTCCATTCTAGATCGCGCGAGGCTGGCGAGTCTGAAAGCATAAATAATCTTGCGGTATCGGCGCCATAGGCATCAATAATCTGAGAAGGCTCAACCACATTTTTTCTGGATTTACTCATTTTTTCGCTACGCCCGCAAATTAAGGGTTCACGCGATTTTTCATGAATAAATTTGCCATTTTCAATTTCGATTGCTTCGGCAGGAAAAACCCATTCATTTTTTTGGTTTTTAAATGTGCGATGACATACCATGCCTTGCGTAAGCAGGTTTTTAAAAGGTTCGACTATATCTAAATAACCACATTTTTTTAAGGCTTTTGTAAAAAATCTTGCATAAAGCAAGTGTAAAACCGCATGCTCGATGCCGCCTACATATTGATCCACAGGCATAAATTTATTGGCGCAGCCTTTGTCAAATGCGCGATCGGTAACATTTTTTTGTGGATCAGAATTTTGCGAAATATAGCGTAAAAAATACCAAGAACTTTCAAAAAAAGTATCAAATGTATCGGTTTCACGAATGGCTTTTTGGCCTTTATAAGTGGTGTATTTCCATGTTGGATGATTGGCCAATGGATTGCCGGTGCCATTAAATTCAACATCTCGTGGCAATTTGACAGGCAGATCTTCTTTTGGCACGCACACAACCGAGCCATCTTCTAAATATAAAATTGGAATCGGACAACCCCAATAGCGTTGACGACTGACCCCCCAATCGCGCAAACGATAATTTATTTGAGATGTTGCAACGCCTTGAGCAGTAAGGATTTCGGCGATTTTTTCTTTAGCTTGATTGCAAGATAATCCATCTAAAAATTGTGAATTAATCATCACGCCATCTTCAAGATAAGGTAGTGCAACCTCTTGATTTTCAGGGCTTGGAGATACTACTTGCTTGATTGTTAAATTGTATTTTTTGGCAAATTCATAATCGCGCTCATCATGGGCGGGACAGCCAAATAAAGCGCCCGTGCCATAATCCATCAAGACAAAATTGGCGATATAAATATCAAGTTGCCAATTAGAATCAAGCGGATGTAGCGCTTTTAGAGCGGTTTTTAGGCCCTTTTTTTCTTGCTTTTCAATGGCTTCTTCATTGACCGCGCTTTTATTACATTCATTGACAAAATTTCTGATTTCGGCATTATTTTCAGATAGTTCTAGGGCTAGAGGATGATTGGCTGAAATTGCCAAAAAGGATGCGCCAAATAATGTATCGGGGCGCGTGGTGTAGACTTCAATTTTGCGATCAGAATTAGCAAGTGCAAAATTGATCTTGAGGCCTTCGCTACGACCAATCCATTTTTCTTGCATAGTCAAAACGCGCTCATCCCAACCCTTGAGATTCTTGAGCTCGTCAAGCAATTCTTGCGAATAATCAGAAATTTTTAAGAACCATTGTTTTAATTTGCGTTTTTCTACTAGTGCGCCACTACGCCATCCGCGGCCATCAATAACCTGTTCATTAGCTAAAACAGTGTTATCAACGGGATCCCAATTAACATGCGATTCTTTTTGATAAGCCAAACCATTGTTGAAGAAGTCGATAAAAATTTCTTGCTCATGTTGGTAATATTCAGGCAAACAAGTGATAATTTCTCGATCCCAATCAATTGACAAGCCAATAGATTGAAGCTCTGAGCGCATAATTTTGATATTTTCAAGCGTCCAATCTTGGGGATGAATTTTATGTTGCAAGGCGGCATTTTCGGCGGGTAATCCAAATGAATCAAAGCCCATCGGATGAAGTACATTATAGCCCGAAAGCATCTTAAAACGAGCAATAACATCGCCAATTGCATAATTGCGCAAATGCCCCATATGGATGCGACCTGAGGGGTAAGGCAACATTTCAAGGGCGTAAAATTTGGGTTTTGACGAATTTTCATCGAATTTGAAGATAGCTTTGTCCTGCCAGACTTTCTGCCATTTCTTCTCTGATTCTTTGTGGTTGTAGTTTGCTTGTGTTTTCACAATAGTTTTTGCCCAATAATTTTGCCAAATAGCTTTGCCAAATAGCTTTGCATTTAAGTTCTGATTCGTAAAGCTAAATATAATGCTGTTTTTTTAAGAATCAAGGTGCAACTGTTGTGGTTGTAGGCTTTATTTTGCCTGTTGGGCCTTTTCTAGGATTTTTTCCTGTAGTAATTTTGCCGCAATTGATCCAGCGTCCGAATCCTCACGACTAGGCACTTCCCAGCCTCCATCAATAATATCTTTATCTTTTTTGATAACTATTCTTTTTTGGCGAAAAATCATAATTTGCAAATTCTCTTTTTTAATCTCGACACCCTTAACCAGAACATGAATCTTGATCCTTTCATTTGGATTTTCATGATACCATTCAGACACAATCGCGCCCGAGTCAGAATCGATAATAATAATTGGAACCAGCGTACCCACAATTTCTAAACTTGCATGCCATAAATTTGATGAAGCTAACGGTGACAAAGTATAAAGCTGTTGTGAAGCCTCCTTTTTTTTGCCAAAAAAAGCTAAATCACCAGAAAAAAAGCGACCAGCGCGGCTTTTTCGAGCATAGTCAGGATTGTCAGGATAATTAAAAGACAAATCTTTAAATTTACAAGAATTTGTAAGGCTTAAAACTATAAATAAAAATAAAATTTTTTTCATAAAACTAAATTATGGCCTCCGAATTGTTGCTGCGCCGCCAGAATTTGGTGAGGGCGCAGCAGGTGTAGAATAAGGGCTCATTTGCGATGGTGCAACTGGCATGATTGAAGGATAAGGGCCGCTAGGTGCGTAATTGCTATTAGGGTTTTGTGGAGAAGTCGCCATATTTGGTGCTGCAAAATTGTTGATATTGGGCTTTGTTTTCTTTTTTTTCTGATATGGATCAACCATTTTGCCATTAAGTACCATCGTGGTATTATAGACACATACAACGTCAAGTCCGCTTCGTAAAGTAAATTGAGGAGCTACTTTCTCAACAATTATATAATCACCAGCGCCTCTAAAGTTGATTAGCGATTCAAATCCAGAAGAATCAACTGAGAAAATAGCTGGAATTTCTGCATTTCTTCTGGCAAATTGAAAATAAGTAAATTCACCATTATCAAACACCTTAAGTGGCGCAATTGAAGCCTCGCCAGTATATTGATAATTAAAGTTATAAATACTTAAATCGCGCATATCTGGCTCGTCCGAGGCCAAAGCTTTTGGAAATTCGATAATATTTTTATCTTTTTCGTCAGGATAAGCAAATTTGGCAACAAAAATCAGATCTTTGTCGTTAATGTTTTTTGCTTCTTTGGCGGTTAGTTCGAAGTGATAAATTCTTTTGCTCGTGATTACCGTCATGTTTGTTTGAGAATTATCTTCGCCGACGGGTTTTAAAAATAGACGATTTCCCAGATGCTCAAATAACCATAATGACGGATCCCCCATTGATATAGTGCTAACCGCCTCACCTTCTTCAAACTCGATGAAGCCTTGATAAGTATAATGTCCCAAATAGCGATAAACATCATTTGGATTATAAATATAGCTTCTGAATTTCTTTTCAGTGCCCAAATAGCGAGGCATCTGAGAGGCAATTGCCGTATAAGATAATATGCAGAAAATTAAATTTATGACTGCAAAAATTTTTTTCATTGGGAGTTTATTAATTTTTTATTTCACTCGGAATAATTTATAATTACTAACCATAAAGTTAATTTTTCCAGATTTGGCATTTCTATCAAGTCCGGTAAAATTAAAAATTACTTTTGCTAAATAATTTTCGCGCACTTCTCTTGTGCCATCATCATTTATGGTTCGAGTAATCGTGCTAAATTTGATTTCGGCCTCGGTAGGAATCTCACTAATCAGAAATTTTTGTATTTTTTGATAATAATCTTGCTGCTTTGGTTTTATAAAATTTACCGAATCTACCGTGACAGTGCGATAAACATTATGACCAAAGTTGTGCGTAGGGCTGTCAGGGTTATCTTTGCTCATAAAAGCCTGAAAATTTTTATATTCAGCAAATGAGGATATATTTTTTATTCGATTAAATTTTTGTGTAACCTCGTTAACATCTGACTTGCGATAATCATAGCTTTCGCGCTCTTCAACATAAACCGTAAGTAAATATTTGGCTACAGATTCATCAACGGTAGTTATGGTTTTATCGTTGCGATCCTTGAGTGGTCTAATATAAGGCGTATAACGCGATTGATCGTCCGCCTTAATAACAACCGGCACTTTTTGCACCAGTGGAAAAGCAAATCCAATGATTTGCCACAAAAAATATAACGAAAAAACTGCCGCAATTGCTACAAAAATCATGATTGTACGATCGCATAGCGGATTTACATAGCGTGACAAATACCAATCTAAAGCATCTTTAAAATAAGTGCCGTCAGCAACCGAAGATTTGACAAACTCGTTATATTCTTTGAGTTGATCAGATTCGTCGGTTGTAAGTTGTTCTTGTGTTTTTTGTATAGCTTCTTGCGTCATTTTTTGCAAAAAGAATTATTTTTGATTATTAGATTCTATCTTTTTAACAATTTCAACCATTTCATTATAAGAATTTTTAAGCAGGTCATATTCTGTCGATCTAAAAACTAGCGAAGTGCCGCCGGCAAAAGGATAGCTGCCCATGACCACCTCCGGATATTTTTTTTGCAAATTACCTAAATCTTTAGCGATCCAGCCTTCGGTTAGCGAAGTTGTGATTTCGTTACTTAACATTTTCTTGCCGCCAATCATCTCTTTTGTAGCTGCTGCAAACATTGCCTCAAATATTTTAGGAACTCCTGCCATAACAAATACATTGTCAATTCTGAATCCAGGGGCTGAAGATACTGGATTATCAAGCAATGACGCCCCTTGTGGAATATAAGCCATTTTTAAACGCGCCTCGTTTAAATCATCTCCATAATATTTTTTTAGAATGTCATGAGCTATTGGATGTAGTACCAATGTGGTTGCAAAGGCTTTTGCAACTGATTCTGAAGTGATATCATCATGAGTAGGTCCAATGCCGCCTGAAGTAAAAACATAATCATATCTTTGACGCATTTCGTTAAGAGATTTGATGATTTCTTCTTCAATGTCGCCAACTACGCGCACCTCGCAAAGATTGATGCCAAATTCGGTTAGGCTTTTTGCTAGAAAATTAAGATTTTTATCAATTGTGCGACCCGATAAAATCTCGTCTCCAATCATTAAAAACGCGGCGGTGATAATATCTTTTTTCATAATTTAAATTACAAAAGTAATCGATTTTAAATATTCGCTTTCTTTAAGCGCCGGATGAAGCGGATGATCATAAGAAGCGCCGTGCGAGCGGATCAAACGCGAGCAGCGATTATTTTCACCTTTTGCAGCCAATGCTTTGCGTATGCCATTATTTGCAGCCTCAGTCAAATCATTTAGCGAAACATTATGTGAACATGAAGCCAACATCATTATACCATTTTTTTTAAGCAAAGGCAAGGCCAAACGCACAAGTTTTTCATAGCCGCGCAAACCCGCAAATAAATCTTTTTTTGATTTTACAAATGCCGGTGGATCAAGTATGATCGCCTCAAATTGACGATTTTGTGAGTTTAATTTTTCAAGAGCATCAAAAACTTTGTCACAAATAAATTCTTGGTTTTTATTTTCAGTAAAATTAATTTTGCAATTTTTTTGTGCTCTTTCTAAGGCTTCTTTTGAAGAATCGATAAATGTCACTGATTTTGCGCCACCTTTAATCGCGTTAAGGCCAAATCCACCTTGATAACAAAAGGCATCAAGCATATTGCAATTTTTAGAAATTTTGGCGATAAAATCACGATTTTCGCGTTGATCATAAAACCAGCCAGTTTTTTGGCCGTTTTTAACATCAAGCGCAAATTTTAAGCCATTTTCTTCAATGATGATTTCATCGGCGATATCGCCTTTTATGATTTTATTTTCAAGTGCTAGACCTTCGTATTTGCGGCTTTCAACATCGTTTCTGAAGATTATTGAACAGCCAGCAAAAATTTTTTCAAGCGCATTAACTACTAAATCTTGCATTTTTTCTAAGCCGGCTGTGCTAAATTGACAAGAAAAAACATTGTCAAAGCGATCAATAACCAATCCTGCCAAACCATCGGCTTCAGAATGAACAAGGCGATAAAATGGTTTATCAAAAAATTTTTCACGCAAATTTTTGGCATCCAGAATTTTTTTTATAAAAAATTCTTCGTCAATTTTAACATTGCTGCCATAAGTTAGAATGCGTGCCGCAATTAGTTGGTGAGGATTGAAATAGGCCAAAGCAAAGGGTTCGGGGTTTTTTTGTATAAAGATTTGCACCAAAGATCCATTTTCGAGCGTTTTTAACTCGGCAAAATTAGCGATTTCATTAGAATAAACCCAAGGATGCCCCTTAATTAGACGAATTTCTTGATGATTTTTTATGTGTAATTTTGGAAGCATTTTTTAAGAGCAATAATTTTAATAAATTGGAAAATTCTCACATAATTGGCGCACTTCTTTTTTAACTTGTATTTCTAGTGTTTTATTGCCTTCTTCGCCATTTTTGACAAACCCCTCTAAGATATCGCAGATTTTATTGCCAATCCACTCAAATTCTTTTTCTTTAAAGCCACGAGTAGTGCCGGCTGATGTGCCAAATCTTAAGCCGGAGGTCACAAAAGGACTACGAGGGTCATTAGGGATAGCGTTTTTATTGCAAGTTAAGCCGGCGCGTTCAAGTACTTTTTCAGCTTCTTTGCCTGTTAAAGTTTCAAGCGGCGTCAAATCAACCACCATCAAATGACAATCGGTGCCGCCGGTAGTGATTTTTAATCCTCTTTTAACCAGAACTGCGGCTAGCGTTTTAGCATTGGCAACTACTTGTTTGGCATAAGTTTTAAATTCAGGTGTAAGTGCCTCACCAAATGCTACTGCTTTTGCAGCAATGACATGCATTAAGGGCCCGCCCTGAAGCCCTGGAAATACTGCTGAATTAATTTTTTTAGCGATTTCTTCATCATTGGTTAAGATGACGCCGCCGCGCGGTCCACGCAAGGTTTTGTGAGTAGTTGAAGTAACGATATCTGCAACGCCAACGGGCGATGGATAAATGCCTGCTGCTACAAGTCCTGCAACATGCGCCATATCAACCATTAACAAAGCACCAACTTCGTCGGCAATTTTACGAAAACGCGACCAATCCACGATTCTAGGGTAAGAAGAGATGCCGGCTACAATCATTTTTGGCTTATGCTGCCGCGCCAATTGCTCCATTTGATCATAATCGATTAGGCCATCATCAAGGCGAATGCCATATTGCACCGATTTAAACCACATGCCAGAAATCGTGCGTTGCGCGCCATGAGTTAAGTGTCCGCCTGCTGCTAGCGACATGCCCAAAATTGTATCATGGGGTTGCATAAATGCTAGATACACTGCTAAATTGGCCGATGCCCCCGAATGTGGCTGTATATTGGCATATTTTGCACCAAAAAGCTCGCACAAGCGCGAAATTGCTAGGCTTTCAACCTCGTCTGCAAATTCACATCCACCATAATAACGTTTTGCAGGATAGCCCTCAGCATATTTGTTAGTAAAGACCGAGCCCTGAGCCTCTAACACCGCGCGACTCACGATATTTTCTGAAGCGATAAGCTCAATTTGATATTTTTGGCGATCTGTTTCATGGTTTATAGCCTTTGAAATTGCGGTGTCAGCGTTTTTAAGATCAGATTTGAAGAAGTTCATAGCCTTAATAATTGGTTAAAGAAATCGTCGTAATTTGTTATATTTATGATAAGGCGCTTGATCCACTCGAGACATGGTGAGGCTGTAAAAGATTTGCATAAATTAGTAACTATCAAGCACGCTTTACAGCTCAGTCTCAAAAGCCTTATCATAAATATAACAAATTACGACAATAAAATTAAAATAATTCTAACATCTTTGTTATAAATCACAACTCTTATAAAAATAGCTCAAAAACTTTCTCAGTTGGCCTATAAAAAACATTTTTATCGCGTTTTTCAGTCTTCGCAAATTTCAATTGTAATAATTCTTTCAGGTCTTTTATTGCCGCAGCTTTAATAATTTCGTAAATCTTGACATGTAAAGAAACATTAAGCAATTTATGGGGATTCTCTTTTAATAAGCTTTAATAAGCGCAGAATTTTATTTGGCAAACATTTAAGCTATGATGTTTAGACATATTTTTTTAACGTCTTTTTCTTCTTGATTAACCAAAACTCGCATCAACCCTACAACCCAAAGCGCGAAAATTGTATTTTTTCTTCTATTTTATTGCTGGCCTCATCCACCAAATGCGCCATTACAAAATCATGGCTTTTTTCTGAAAAAAGTGATTTTAACCAGCCTTTTTTAATCAAAATTTGTTCAAAAACTACTTTTTCGCCAAATTTTTCACGCATTTTAGTGCGTAAATCAGCAATATCATCAATTAAACCTAATTTTGCCGCTTTGCGACCCGACCAGAATGCGCCCGTAAAGACTTTTTCATGCAAAAAATCAGCATTTTCATCTAAAATTTGGCCAGTTTCGTCTCTAAAATGCTCTTTTCTGCGCGAAATTACCAATTTTTTAAAATCCTCAAAAATGTCGCGTTGAACATCTTTTAAAATGGCGATATTATTGGCATCTTCAGGCATAAAGGGATCAAGGATGGCTTTATTTTTGCCTTCGGTATAAATACGGCGCTCAACACCGATTTTTTTGATCATATCAACAAAACCAAAGCTTGAAAAAATCACTCCAATTGAGCCAATAATTGATGAATTATGCGCATAAATTTCATCGCCAGAAAGCAATAGCCAATAGCCTCCCGAAGCTGCAACGTCGCGCGCAAAACTATATACAGGAATCTTTTTTTCAGCAGATAATTGACGAATCAAATTATAAATTAATTCAGATTGAACAGGCGATCCGCCTGGAGAATTAATGCTAAGTGCCACAGCCTTGACATTGTTGGCCTTAAAGGCTTTTTCGAGCAAAGGTTGGACAGTTTCAATATTTAAGCCTGAGCTTAGTTTAGAATCTTTGCCAATCACGCCATTTAGCGCCACACAAGCGACCACAGGATTATCATTTTTCCAAAAACAAATTTTTTTAGCAAATTTTTTTACGCAACAATTTTTTTTACTCATAAAAACAAAAAATTAAATTAAGAATAACTCAAAAAGATCCAAATAATTTTCGTTATCTGCTTTTTTTGTACAATTTTATCAAGAATTCTGCGTCAAAAATATCATAACGACTTAGTATTTGTGGATTTAATATCCATTTTTTCCATCAAGGCATTATAAAGCTTGTTGAATTGTTCAATATCATAATATATTTATTAGTTTACAAGATATTTTATTAAGCAAATATCATTATTAAAGTACTAAAGATTTTAATTTTCCATGCGTGAATCATTGCTTAGCGAGAATTTATCAAAATTGAGTTCGCCTTTGAGAAATTTTTTGAAATAATTAAACAAACAAAATATTAGATAAAAATTTAAAATAATTGCTAGCGAGGCCCACAACCCATTGGGTCCGTATGAATTCATGATTGCGCCTGTGCAGAAAATTCCAAAGATATTACCTATCAAGCTAAATTTAGCAAAAGCGGCATTAACCGCCAATCTTTGAGTTGGTTTGTATTTTTCATTGATAAGCACAATTGCGGGTAATTTCATGCCTGTCATGCAGCCAAAAGTTAAGAATAGTAATAAATAAGTTTTTTGTGGATTTGTGTTATAAATTAGCGAAATTATGCACATTAATGCCAAAAAAGCGCTAAAAATCATCAAAAATCGGCGATTTATGATATCGGTTAAATAGCCAAGTGGAATCGAAAAAATAGTGCCAAACAGCAAAACCGAATATAATAAAGCCGAATCGCTATGCGACATACCAATTTTGATACCATAAATAATCAAAAAAGCATTGGCAGAAGACATTGCATAATTTACACAGAAGCCCGCAAACATTATTTTGGGCGAGGTTTGAATATAGCGCCAAATGCCGATCTTTTTTTCTTCGCGAACCTCAATTTCGGTTTTTTTTAAGCGCGATAAAGGCAACATCGATAAAATATAAGCGCAAGCCGCTACAGAAAAGGATGTAAAGCTGTTTGAAGTTTTAATCAGATCAAGAAAAATTGGACCAAAACTGTTGCCAATTGCAACCAACATGCTGCCAAGCGAGATCATCATTGCTTTCATATGAACAGGCGCAATATCAATCATTAAAGTTTGGCGCGTAACTCCGCAAATAAAAAGTGCGATACCAAAGATAAAAATCGTTAAAATCCACAAAAGATAAGATATATAAAAATACATCAAAAGTGCGCAAATGGCGGATACAAAGCTTGCTAAATATAGGCTGTTGACCATGCCAATTTTGCGCCCCAAGCTTGGTAAAAAACGGGCTACAACCACGCCAGCAGCTATTTGCGAAGCTGACGAAAATGAGATTAAAATTTCATTTTTTATATATTCTTCAACTTTAAAGGCGATTAGAACCGCTAAAATACCATATCCAATTGAAGATAAAATTATTGATGAAAAAAGCGCGGTTACATCTTTTATAAATTCAACGTCCCATTTGCTTTTTGGGCGCAAAGCCTCTATGGGCGATATTTGTGCGCTTGAGAAGCCTGTAGCAACTATATCATAATTGCGAGTTAAATTTGTTTCTTTAAAATGAAAAAAATGCATGAATTTGGTTTAAAATAACAAATTTTGTTGCAAATCAACATCATGGCTTTATGGCATATTAAAAAGAGGCAAACTCAATTTAGTTTTGTTAATAATGCCTAAAATTATCGTAAAATTTATAATTTAAATGTAAAGATCCGAGCTTCATCTTGCAAGCTATAATTTATGACAGTAAGAATTTTAACTGTAATATAGCATAATAATTTAAATGACAAAAATCATTGCCGCTAAAATTATATTAGTTGAGGATGTTCAATTTTCGAACATCAGCTAAATGACCCGCAATCGCCGCAGCGGCAGCCATGATCGGACTAACCAGATGTGTGCGCCCTCCGCGTCCTTGGCGACCCTCAAAGTTGCGGTTTGATGTAGAGGCGCAACGCTCGCCAAATTCGAGTTTATCGGCGTTCATCGCCAAGCACATTGAGCATCCGGGTTCGCGCCATTCAAAGCCAGCAGCGACAAAAATTTTGTCCAACCCTTCTTGTTCAGCTTGTTCTTTAACCAACCCAGAACCAGGTACTACCATAGCCAGCTTGATATTGGCAGCAATTTTTTGCCCTTTTAAAATCGATGCGGCAGCACGAAAATCTTCAATGCGGCCATTAGTGCATGATCCAATAAATACTTTATCAATTGCGATAGACTCAAGAGGCGCGCCACTTTGTAGCCCCATATATTCAAGAGATCTTCTAACTGCATCTTGTTTGCCTTGATCTTTAAAATCGCTAGGCGAAGGCACTTTTGCTGAGATTGGCAAGGCATCTTCAGGGCTGGTGCCCCAAGTAACATAAGGCGCAATTTCATCTGCGTGAATAATAATTTTTTTGTCATATTTGGCATCTGCATCACTTTTTAGTGAATTCCAATATAGAACGGCCTTTTCAAAATCGGCACCTTGTGGGGCCATCCTACGGCCTTTTAAATATGAATAAGTAGTTTGATCTGGCGCAATTAGACCCGCGCGGGCTCCTGCTTCAATTGACATATTGCAGATGGTCATGCGACCTTCCATTGACAAGCTTTCAATTGCTTCGCCGGCATATTCAATGACATAGCCAGTGCCGCCCGCAGTGCCAATTTTACCAATAATTGCGAGAATAATATCTTTTGCCGTCACGCCCAATCCCAGCTTACCATCAACGCGCACCAACATATTTTTTGCGCGTTTTTGAATTAAAGTTTGTGTAGCCAAAACATGCTCAACCTCTGAAGTGCCTATGCCGAAGGCCAAAGCGCCAAATGCGCCGTGAGTCGAAGTGTGTGAGTCGCCACAGACAATTACCATTCCGGGTTGAGTTAGTCCTTGCTCTGGGCCCACAATATGAACAATACCCTGTTTTTTATCATCTAAATCAAAATATTGAATACCAAATTCGCGGCAGTTGCTCTCGAGAGTTTCTACTTGGATGCGTGAAGTTGAATCCTTGATACCACTGGTGCCGTGACCCCTATCAGCGGTGGTGGTTGGTACATTATGATCAGCTACTGCCAAATGAGCTTTGGCATTGCGCGGTTTACGATTAGTCATGCGCAGGCCTTCAAACGCTTGCGGAGAAGTCACTTCATGGATCAATTGGCGATCAACATAAATCAAAGATGAGGATTCATCATTATCAACAAGATGGTTTTCCCAAATTTTATCGTATAAAGTTTTTGCGGTCATATGTTTTTTCTTGAATTATCAAATTTATTGATTTTATTTTATAACATGACTTAAATTGTGATTGCTTTAACTCTGCAGCCTGAAGATATAGCCTACTAAGTAAGATTGCGCCATTTTAACTGCGAATTTTTGATAAAATTTGCTCGAAGAATAACGATGCATCACCTGATGCAGCCTGTATTTTTTGTCGCATTTTTCCTCAAAACTTCTTTGTTAAAATGGCGCAATCTTACTTAGTAGGCTATAATCTGATTTAACTAAGCCAGAAAATCTTTGTGACAAAAAAAGTTTAAAAAAATCAATAAATTTGATATTAAATTTATGCTTTATCACTTTATTTTAAAGGGCTGGTTGGATATTGTAAAGGGATTTTTTTAATATCTAACATGCTCTTTTCTATAATTATCCCAGCCCATGCAAGGCAGCTCTAGCGAATAGCATGAACAAATAATTATAAAAGAGAGAATAGATATTAATTTTTTTATAAAAGATTATTTTATATTATAAAATTAAGTATCAACATGTCTATTCGCGTATTTGTTCAATTATTAACGACAAAATGTTAAAAAACAACCAGTTAGGCCAACATCTTTTTAAGCAGATCGTTAACTACGCTCGGATTGGCTTGCCCTTTGCTTTCTTTCATAACTTGGCCTACAAAAAATCCGAATAATTTATCTTTGCCCGCGCGATAATCAGCTACAAATTGAGGATTTTTAGCCATCACATCGGCAATAATTTTTTCAATCGCGCCACTATCCGAAACTTGCTTAAAGCCCCTAGTTTCAACGACTTTAGCAGCATCTTCACCAGTTTCAACCATGATATCTAAAACTTCTTTAGCAATTTTACCCGAAATTAAGCCATCTTTAATTAAATCAAGCAATCCGCCTAGTTGTTTGGCGCTTACTTTAACATTTTCGAAATTTAAGCCAAGTTTGTTCATACGGCCCCCAAGCTCGACAGTAAGCCATGTGACGGCAAGTTTTGGCTCGTGTTTTTTGATCAAATTTTCAAAATAATCGCACAACTCGGCTTCAGAGGTAATAACGCCCGCATCATATTCAGGGATGCCAAAATCATTGATATATCGCGCTTTTTTAGCATCAGGCAATTCAGGAAGTGAGGATTTTATTGCATCAACAAATTCTTGCGTAAGCTCAAGTGGCGGCAGATCTGGATCAGGAAAATAACGATAATCCATCGCATCTTCTTTGCTGCGCATAGTGCGGGTTTCGCCAGTTAGGGCATCAAAAAGGCGGGTTTCTTGATCGATTTTACCACCATTTTCGATAATCTCAACTTGTCTAGCAGCCTCAAACTCAATAGCGCGGGCGATATTGCGCATTGAATTAAGATTTTTGATTTCGCATCTAGTACCTAATTTTTGCTCACCCACCACACGCACTGACACATTGGCATCACAGCGCAAATTGCCTTTTTCCATATCGCCGTCAGATGTGCCAAGAGAGCGCACAATTGTGCGAATTTTTTTGACATATTCAGCAGCCTCTTGAGGGCTTGCCATATCTGGCTTGGAGACGATTTCCATCAAGGCAACGCCCGAGCGATTTAAATCAATAAATGAGCATTTTGGATCTTGGTCGTGAATTGATTTTCCGGCATCTTGCTCAAGGTGGATGCGTTCAACGCGGATGGTTTTTTTATATTTATTTTTATTGCGATCTTCAAGCTCGATCTCTACTGCGCCCTCGCCTACTATAGGTTCAAGGAATTGTGATATTTGGTAACCTTGCGGTAAATCTGGATAAAAATAATTTTTGCGATCAAAAACTGATTTTAGATTAATTTTAGCATTAATACCAAGGCCTGTACGCACTGCTTGTTCAACGCATTTTTGATTGATTACAGGTAACATACCTGGAAAAGCAGCATCCACAAGTGACACTTGTGAATTTTGCGCGGCACCAAAGCCAGTAGCTGCGCGTGAGAATAATTTTGAATTAGATGCAATTTGCGCGTGAATTTCGCATCCAACTACAATTTCATAATCGTTTTTTTGACCTTTAATTATATACATTTTTACAAAATTTATGTTCAACTTGCTTGGCTGTAAGGCTAATGACCTTATTGTTGCTCTGAAGCTTGTGGTTCTGTGGCTTCGGCACCATCCTCACCAGTTTCAGCCTCATCAATTTCTTTGTTGCCGCTATGGGCTACACGTGCTACAGACACAACGGTTTCGTCTTTAGCTTTGATCAAAGTCACGCCCTGTGTATTGCGACCAGAAATGCGCACCGACTCAACATCTGTGCGAATCAAAGTGCCCTTATTGGTGATCAACATAACATGATCATTACACTCAATTGGAAAGCTTGCCACCACGGATCCATTGCGTTTAGAGGTTATGATATTAGTAATGCCCACGCCACCGCGGTTGGTAATGCGATATTCATAAGCCGAAGAGCGTTTTCCATAGCCATTTTCGGTGATTGTGAAGATAAATTCTTCATCTTCAGCCATTTTTTCGATGACATTTTGTGCCAAATCAACACCGCTAATTTGCGGGATTTCTTTTGGTTGTGCAAGCAAATCATTAGATGGATTTTCTTTGAGATGTTTATTAAATTTGATGGCTTCTTGCAAGGCAAGTCTTTGCTCTAGCCCGATATTGAGATATTTTTCTTTGATTTCAGAATCATCGCCAGCATGTTTTAAAATCGACATTGCCATCACTTTATTGTCAGTCTCAAGTTTTATACCGCGTACACCAGTAGAATTGCGGCTTTGAAAGATGCGCAGATTTTCTACAGGAAAACGAATACATTTGCCATTTTTAGTTGATAATAAAATATCATCTTGTTCGGTGCATAGATTTACGCCAATCAAGGCGTCATCACCTTCAAGTTTCATGGCGATTTTGCCACTCGAGCGAATATCTGCAAATTGATCCATCGAGTTGCGGCGTACGTCACCAGACGCGGTTGCGAATATAATGCTTAGATCTTTCCATTTTGATTCATCCTCAGGTAGCGCTAAAATTGTTGAGATTTTTTCATCTTGATCAATTGGCAATAAATTAACTAACGCCCTACCGCGCGCTTGTGGATTGCCCAGTGGCAGTTTGTAGGTTTTCATTTTATAACATTTGCCTTTGCTTGAGAAAAACAAAATTGGCGTATGTGTATTAGCAACAAAAATATCGGTGGTAATATCTTCTTCACGTACATCCATACCGCTACGGCCTTTGCCACCGCGCTTTTGTGCGCGATATGAGCTTAGTGGTACACGTTTGATATAGCCATTTAGCGTAGCCACAACCACCATATCTTCTTTTGGAATCAAATCTTCCATATCCACTTCAAATTCGCTATCTTCAATGGTGGAGCGGCGTGGAGTGGCAAATTGTTCTTTGATTTCGATTAATTCTTGTTTAACAACGCCCATTAATTTTTGACGATCAGCCAAAATTGATAGATATTCAGCGATTTCAGAAGCGAGATGTTTTAATTCTTCATTGATTTTATCCATTTCAAGACCCGTCAAGCGCGCAAGACGCATTTCTAGGATGGCTTTAGACTGAATTTCGGTAAAATAAAATTTTCCATCTTTAATCACATTGCCTTTATCTTGTACCAATTTAATGATGGTGGCAACAGTATCGGCAGGCCAGCTGCGCGCTAAGAGCTTATCTTTTGCCTCGGCGGAATCTTTTGATTTTTTGATTAGTTCAACAATTTCGTCAATATTGCCGACAGCTACAGCCAAGCCGATTAAAATATGAGTTTTATCGCGAGCTTTTCCAAGCAAGAAATTAGTACGTCGCGATACAACTGTTTCGCGGAAATTTGTAAAAATGCGAATCACATCAAGCAAATTTAATAATTCTGGCTTGCCGTGATTTAGCGCAAGCATATTTACGCCAAAATTGCTTTGCAACACTGTAAAACTATAAAGTTGATTGATGATAACTTCTTCCATAGCATCGCGGCGCAGCTCAATTACTATGCGGATGCCATCGCGAGAGGATTCGTCACGTAAATCAGTAATGCCTTCGATTTTTTTCTCTTTAACTAATTCGGCAATTTTTTCTACAAGCTTGGCTTTATTGACTTGGTAAGGGATTTCGGTTATCACAATTGCTTGTTTTTGCGCATGGATTTTTTCGATTTTATGACGACCGCGCATAATCACTGATCCACGACCAGTGCGGGCTGCCGAATCAAAACCGCTGCGCCCTAAGATAATACCACCTGTTGGAAAATCAGGTCCTGGGATAATCTTAATCAATTCATCAATAGTGAGATTATTGTTATTAATATAGGCTAAAACGCCATCAATGACTTCGCCTAAATTATGTGGAGGAATATTTGTAGCCATACCAACGGCGATCCCGCCCGAACCATTAACTAACAGATTCGGAAAGCGTGCCGGCATGACCTTAGGCTCTTTTTCAGAACCGTCATAATTAGGGATAAAATCAACAGTGTCTTTATCTAAATCATTAAGCATTGTGTGAGTGACCTTCTCAAGGCGTGACTCGGTATAACGCATTGCTGCAGCAGGATCGTCATCAATTGAGCCGAAATTTCCTTGTCCATCGATCAAGGGCAAGCGCATTGAAAAATCTTGTGCCATGCGCACTAGAGACTCGTAGATTGCCGAGTCGCCATGGGGGTGATATTTACCCATCACTTCACCGACAATTCTTGCTGATTTTTTAAATGGTTTGTTATAATCATATCCACCTTCATACATAGCGTATAAAATGCGGCGATGTACTGGTTTTAAGCCATCACAGGCATCAGGAATTGCGCGCGCCACGATAACGCTCATCGCATAATCGAGGTAGGATTTTTTCATTTCATCGGCAATCGAAACTGGTACAATATCTTTTGAAGCAGCGATTTTAAAGGTTTGATTTGTTGTCATCACTTAATTGATAATTGGTTATTTTTTGCTTAAAATCAGGATTGATTTAGCTTAAATTATTTGTTAATTTTATATTAAAACTAATCCAAGTGCAAGTGCTTTTTTTATTGCACTACAGATTTGGAGAATGTATCATAATTTGTGTTTGTTTTTTTATGTTGATTCTATTCGTTCAGACATGGTGATGTCTATAGCCATTGCACCATATCTGCTAGAGTTTAAATTTAATTTTGATAATATGAAAATTGGTGTTACAGGAATTAGTGGAAAAATGGGACATAAAATTGCAGAATTAGTTATTGCTGATGCGATTGCTGAATTGTCATCTGGTTTTGTTCGCGAAGGCAATAATTTTGACGGCGCTGATTTGGGAGAATTTTTTGGAGGCGAAAAAACTGGCAAAAAAATCACTTCTAATTTAGATGAATTTTTTCAAAATTGTGATGCGGTGATTGATTTTTCATCGCCGGCTCTTAGTCTTGAATGTGCGCAAAAAGCGGCCCAATATCGCAAAATTTTGATATGTGGCACCACGGGTTTTTCTGATGAGCAAAAGCAGAAATTAGTGGGATTTTCTAAAAATGCAGTGATCGTTTGGTCTTCAAATATGTCAGTTGGTGTTAATTTGTTAATGAATTTGGCTGAAAAAGTTGCTACCATTTTACGCGATGATTATGATGTAGAAATTGTCGAAATGCATCACCGTGATAAAATTGACGCACCATCTGGCACCGCTTTATCTTTGGGCGCAGCGGTAGCTAAGGGTAGAGCTGTTGATCTTAAAGAAGTCGGAAAAACCGCGCGCGTGGGAAATGTTAAGCGTCAAAAAGGTGAAATTGGCTTTGCGACTTTGCGCGGAGGGGATGTGATTGGTGATCATACCGTTATTTTTGCCGCCGATGGCGAAAGAATTGAGCTTACCCATAAGGCTACCAATCGCAATGTATTTGCATCAGGTGCCGTGCGTGCAGCAATTTGGGGTAGTGGTCAAAAAGCTGGTTTTTATTTGATGAAAGATGTTCTTAGTTAAGCTAAAAATGTTCAAGAGTTTTATCGATTTAAACTTTTTTAGTCTCAATTTGACATTTTTATATTATATATTTTGTGGATATTTAAAATTCATGAGGATGTAAATATATTTTTGCCAAGATTATTTTTTAGCAAAATAAATCTTTTTATAAAAAATCGCGATAAATAACTTATGTTTCACGTGAAACAATTTTAAACTATTACAGATTATAGTCATTATAGAATCAATCCATTATAAGCCTTCCAACCGTCAGTGTAAATTCTTGATCCTTCGAGATTTTTCCTTGAATAAAGCTGTCTTCTTGTGCAGTTTTACACGATTTTTGCATAGACATTGCCACCAACTATTGGAGTTTTTCCAATAGGGCCTCTGCCTTTTTACCACGAAATTTTTTACACCAAAATAACTCTCGTCTAATTGAAATTCGCCATCATCTTTTTCTCGATGGTTTAAAGCATCAAGAAAAAGATGGTGGCGAATTTAATTAAAAATTTATTTCTATTGATTTTGGTGTAAATTGCTGTTTTTTGATGCGGCTTTGTCGGGGCAAAAATATTTTAAGATTTTCCCAAATTTCTTGTTTGAAATTCGGGAACGATTGTAATATTTTTTTGCTAGCGTTTTTGATGGCTAAGAGGGTATTTTTGTTCTCTTAGTTAGTCAATATGAAGTTGTTATGCTATAGTTAGAAATCAGGTCATTCTGGATTAATTACTTTAGTTGCCATAATTGCAAATATCCCAAAGCTAATTTGATCATCATAATTTTATGCAATTTTGTATCAAATTTAGTCTAAATTGTTTCACGTGAAACAATTTTAAAAAAATTGTTGCGGATTATAATCAGAAAATTTAGATTTGTTTTGGTTAGGATAAAATGAGTTTTTGTAACCCAAGCTTAAAAAATAAAATTTAGTTATAATATTTTGTATCGAAATTGATAAATATTAAATTAGGATTATAATATTTATCAAAAATGTTTCACGTGAAACAATCTATCTATTTTTAATATATGAATGAGGCAATTAAACAAGATAAAAAACTAGGTAGAGGCCTATCGGCTTTGCTTGGAGATAATAAAACTAAAATGCAATCTGCGATGCAAACAGCGAGCCAATCAGGCAGGCAAGATGTTATCGAGCTAATCTCGATAAATAAATTGGTGGCAGGTGTTTATCAACCAAGGCGTAATTTTGCCAATGATGAATTGCATGAATTGGCAGATTCAATCAAAGAGCATGGTATTTTGCAACCATTAATTGTTAGAAAAGGTGATGATGAGCAACATTACGAAATTATTGCTGGTGAGAGACGTTATCGAGCGGCAAAATTAGCAGAGTTAACCAAGATCCCGGTGATTGTCAAAAAGGTTAATAATCATGAGGCATTAGAATTAGCAATCATCGAAAATGTGCAACGTTCAGATCTGACTTTGCTTGAAGAGGCTAACGGTTACAAGCAATTGATGGATGAATTTTCATATAATCAAGAACAAGTAGCTCGCAAAACGGGCAAGAGTAGAAGTCATATCGCTAATATGTTGCGATTGCTTAATTTGCCTAATTCGGTACATGGTTATTTAGAAAGAAGATTGATCTCGATGGGTCATGCTAGGGCGATTATCAATTCAGATAATCCTGAAGAATTGGCGCATAAGATTGTTGATGCGGCCTTAACTGTACGTGAAACAGAAGAAATTGTGCGCGAAGAAAGGGTTGAAAAACTTAAAAATGTGCCTGCATTTGTGCGTACCGAATCGCAAATCAAATATATAAATGGTGCATATATTAGTGATTTAGAAGAGCAATTGGCGACATTGCTTGACACAAATGTAAAAATTTCATATAATCAATTTAAAAATAAAGGTAAAATTGCAATTGATTTTAGTGACGTAGATTTGGTTAAAAATCTGCTAGAAAAATTGTCGAATTAAAAAATGTTCCACGTGAAACAAAATTTTAAAGTTTTTAAGAATGTTCCACGTGAAACAAATTAAAATTTAAGTGAAGATATGAGTAAAAATAATCACAGAAGAGCAAAAGTTTTTGCGGTAGTAAATCAAAAAGGTGGCGTAGGTAAAACTACTACAGTGGTAAATTTGGCCACAGCTTTTGCGGCAGCTCAGAAAAAAACTTTAGTGATCGATTTTGATCCACAGGGAAATGCCAGCACAGGTTTCGGAATTTTTCAATCACAGCGTCAAAAAACAATATATGATGTTATGATTGGCGAATGTGCTTTAAAAGAAGTGATTATGCCTCACAAATTGCCAAATTTACAAATTGCAACTTCGACAGTAGATTTATCGGCTTGCGAAGTTGAGCTGGCTGCCGTAGAAAAGCGCGAATTTTATCTGCGTCAAGCGATAAAAGAGGTGATCCATGATTATGATTGCATAATTATCGATTGTCCGCCGTCACTTGGATTATTGACGGTTAATTCATTGGTGGCGGCTGATTTGGTTCTGATTCCAATGCAATGTGAGTTTTTTTCACTTGAAGGATTGAGTCATTTATTGACAAGTTTAGATCTAATTAAAGAGAATCTCAATCATCATTTAAAGATCAGTGGCATTATTCTGACAATGCATGATCGTCGCAATAAATTAACCGAACAAGTTGAGATCGATGTCAGAAGTTTTTTGAAAGATAAGGTTTTTAAAAATTCTGTTCCAAGAAATGTTAGATTGTCCGAGGCGCCATCACATGGGTTGCCCGGGGTAATTTATGATCCAAAATGTCAAGGATCTGTTGCTTATATGAAATTAGCTAAAGAAATTATAGATAAAGAATTACCAAAAGAAAATCACAAACAAAATAGTGAAAAATCCACAAAATAAATGTTATAAATTAAATGTTTTAAAAATGAATAATTTACAAAAAATCTCATATTGTTTGATTTCAGTTTCTGATAAAAGCGGTATAATTGAACTGGCAAAATTCTTGGAAGCGCGAAATGTTAAAATAATTTCAACAGGAGGCACGTATAAATTGCTAAACGAAAATAAAATCGCAGCAATTGATATATCTGAATTTACGGGATTTAGTGAAATTATGGATGGTAGAGTTAAGACTTTGCATCCCAAGGTTCACGGAGGATTGCTCGGGATTTTGGACAATAAAAGTCATCAAAAGCAAGCACAAGAAAATGATATTAGATCAATAGATTTACTGATTGTAAATTTATATCCATTTGTTAAAACTGTTGCTAAAACAGATGATGAAGAAGAAATTGTTGAGAATATTGATATTGGCGGTCCAGCAATGGTGAGGTCGGCGGCAAAAAATTTTGTTTATAAAACGGTTGTTACTGATATAGAAGATTATGATGATTTGATGGCGGAAATGCAAAAAAATGATGGTTCAACAAGTCTTGATTTTAGAAGAAAAATGACCGTCAAAGCTTTTAGAAATATCGCAGAATATGATGTCGCAATTGCGCAATATTTTGAACAGAAAAAATCCGATATCTTAAAAATTGACGCCGCTTTAAAGCAAAATCTAAGATATGGCGAAAATGCCCATCAGCAAGCAGCTTTATACAAAAAATCAGGCGGCGGGATTGTTGATGCTAAGCAATTGCAAGGTAAAGAGTTGAGTTATAATAATCTAAATGATTCGGATGCGGCATATTTGCTTGTGCAAGAATTTAGTCAGCCAGCTTGTGTAATTATAAAGCATGCAAATCCTTGTGGCGTAGCGATTGGCGATGATTTGTTAGAGGTGTATAAAAAGGCGTTGCAGGCTGATTCTAAAAGTGCATTTGGTGGAATTGTGGCATTAAATGGTAATATTGATGAAAAATTGGCCATGGAATTATCTAAAATGTTTTATGAAGTGATCATTGCTAAATCAATTGATGGAAATGCTATTAAAATCCTAGAGGGTAAAAAGAATTTACGTATATTAATTGCTGATTTTAAGCCAAATTTTGACAGGCAAATCAAATCAATTTCGGGTGGATTTTTAGTACAAGATTTTGATCGTAAAAAAATCACCACCAAAGATTTAAAACAAGTGAGTAAAAAAAATATTTCAGTATCAGAGATTGAGCAATTAGTTTTTGCCATGAATGTCTGTAAACATATGAAATCAAATGCGATATTGGTGGTAAATAATTTTCAAACAGTAGGAATGGGGGCTGGACAAACAAGTAGGGTAGATGCTTGCGAAATTGCATGCAAAAAAGCAAGTAATTTTTTTGATGGACAAGAAGTTATAGATAAAGCAAGTGGATCTTATATGGCTTCAGACGCATTTTTTCCGTTTGCGGATAATATTGAAATTGCGGCGGCGCATAATATAAGGGCGATTGTTGCGCCACAAGGATCAATAAGGGATGCTGAAGTTATTGCGATGGCTGATCAGAAGGGAATTGCGCTTTATTTTATCGAAACTCGCCATTTTAAACATTAAGCATTAACAATGTTCAAGTTTATTTTGATACAGTTTTAAAAAAGATTTAAATGTTAACTAAAAAGAAATTGTAAAAACCATCAGAAAGTAATAATTTTTTACCGCTTTTAAAGCTCTATCAATAATAAAAAATATGGCCGAATTAGGGGAGTTGGAAAAGATAAGAGAAAGATTAGAAGCAGGCGAGAGGGTGGTGGCTGTTGCGCAAAATTCTGATATCAAAAAATTTGCATTAGCAGTTAGAAAAATCAACAAAGAACAAGTTCAAGAAAAATCTGATACAAGGCCTAAAATTATACAATGGTTTTTTAAAAGTGAAGAAAAAAGCAAAAAAGAAAAAATAATTTGCGATGAGTTAACTTTTTCAAATATCGTAGCTCGAATCCGGCAAGTAGCTGATCGCAAAGAAAATGCATTGCAAAATAGCTTGCGTGAAGCAATTTTAATTTTGAATGAAGCGGGATTTTTTTTACAGTCACAGGCAATAGTGATATCAAAAGAGATAGAAGACAGATTATGCGTTAGTGCCAAACCAAGTGGTTGGCATGGCCGCAATATATTTGAAGCAAATCAAAAAGAAGAAAATAATGTATTATATCGAGAATTAATCAATATTCTAAGATTGTTAGAAAATAGAGGATTGGCAAGGCAAGTGGATGGTAAATATCGCGTAAAAAACGAAGAATATCAATTTGTTGAAAAAAGAGGGATTTTTCAGACAAGATTTGATGTAGAAAATGGCCAAGATGTTGAGATTAAGATGGATCAGGCTGATATTGAGAAAAAAATAAAAGAATATAAAGGATTGTTAAAAGCGGTGCGCGTTTCTAATGAAAATGATCCGCGCCATCAAAATCCAGTATTTAAATTTTACAATATAATGTCGGATTTGGTGTTAAATCGCAAAGAAATGTTTGCTGAAAGGCAAAATAATAAAGGTGAAAAAATAATTGAAGATAAAGTTGGTAAAAGAAAATATTTTTTTACACAAGAAGGTTCTGTTTATGAGTTAAGAGATGGCAAAGATTGGCGCTTGTCATCGCAAGAGCAGCTTTTAGAAAATATTGATTATTATGCTAAAATGGCGCGCGATTTGTTTGAGTCTGAGGAAAAGAGAGCGGTTGGTTTTGGTGGTCATAGTCCACAAGTTTTGTTGGTTAAGATGAAGCAGCAATTATGCGATTTGGCTAGTAAGGATAAGATGGCGATTAACATGGCTGATAAAAAAACTTATTTACCATCCGATCCTGAAATTGATATTGGTAAAGATTGGTCGGTGCGAGTTATGCTGTTAAATAGTAGTCAGGTGGTATTTAGTGTAAAATCGCCAGATTCGCAACCGATACATTTTAAATTTGGAAAAAGCGCAAAAGATGATGATTTTAATCAAAGACTCCTTGAAAGATTGGCGGGTAGAAATTTAACCTCAACTGATTTGGATATTTTAAGCCTAGAAAGTGTAGCAAGGGGCGCCAATGCTAATGTAGGCAATAATTTTTATGTTGTGCCGACGGTTGGCGATCTAGAGGAATTTGTGGCAAAATTAACCTTAGCCAATAAACCGAATCCTTCGATAAAAGCGTTAAAAAGTGCTAGTGAACATTTAATTAACAAAACAACAAATTTGTCTGCTAAGGCATTTGCGTAATAAATTAGTATTATTTATATGGTTTCATCTCTAAAACCAAAAACAAAATTTGAAGAATTGGTTGACTTATTTTTTAAACATAATAAGGACTGGAAAAAAGGCAAAGGTGGAAGAGATGGGCCTTATAAAATTCCCGAGATTAAGGAGGGAGCTTTGGGTCGAAGGAGAAGATTGATTGATCCAGATCAAATGGCTGAATTAATAAAAATGATGACCGAGACATATGAGCAAGAATATTTATACCCCTCAAAGGCAACGTTAGATCCAAATATGCAAGCTCGCGGATATTTAATGAAATTGGTAGAACGTTTTTCTGCTGCTAATGTCATGGCGGGAGGTATTAATCCTGAAATACAATTGAAGTCAGAGCTTTTTAAGCTTTGGAATCTTTATGACGCGAGGTATTCGGCAGTTGAGTTGCGTAATTTATTAACCGAACTTGCCAAAAAAGACGCGAAAAATTTTGAGATTGAGCAAGGTGATAATGGTCAAGTTAAAATAACGGATAAAACCAGAGGTGAGCCGACCGATTTTACTTTTTTATCAGGTGAAGGCGAAAAAGATGTCAATGTTGTTAAATCGTCAAGATCTGGCGCGAAACCGATGGCAATGGCGGATATAGCTATAGATTCAGAATCTTATGTGACAAGGGTGGAGTCAACTTTAAAAACGAGTTTTACTGAGGCCAAAAAGATTGCTTTAGGGGTTAATAAATCGTCAGATAAGGCTAGTGCAACAGAAGTGCGACGGGGTAATATAGAATCAACTCAGTCGTCACAGGTTGTTAAGCCTGAAGAGTGGAATCAGAAGCCTCTTGGTAATAATAAACATTCAAATAATAAGTTCTGGACAAAATCTAATAAAGACAAGTCCAGTAAAGACGGGTCCAATAATTGGCTGCAAAAGATTATTGATGCTGGACCGAGAACGGCGGCGATGGCAAAGGATAATAAGTCGCAAAGTAGCACTGGCGCCGATCACGGATCGCATCCAAAACCTATTGACGTCAATAAAGCGCCTAAATCTAGCTCAACTTTTTTAGCAGGGCTGATGAGTAAAATCTTTTCTAGAGGCAAAAGAAAAGAATATCAAATTCTTGCTAATGAATCAGGGCAAGAAGGAGTCAATTTAAGATAAATTTTATAACTTTTTTTTAACAAATTATGTCAGAATCCCAACAAAGCAAAAGCAACGTAATTTTGGATACAATGGCTTCTTTTAAAATTAAGAAAGAAGATATTGGCGAATTTGCGGAGGAAATAAAAAAATACAATGCTAAGGCAAAGAGCAAGCCTATAAGCGTTAATAAAGGTAAAAAAAATACTCAAAAAGAACTTGCGGATCTGTATGAAGCTATCATTCAATGTGTTGGCTATGATGAGGAGAAATGTGAAAAAGTGGTTAGTGAGTTTGTGGCTGCAGGTTATATCAACAAAGCGCAGGGGAAGCAGTTAGTTAAAAAGGTAATCGGTCACTTAGAAGAAAAAAAATCGAAAGATGCATTAGATGCATTCGGTGTCGGCGGACCATTTTCGGATAATGATAAGAGTCTTTATGCTGAGGTGAGGGATGTAGTGCCTCCTGGGAAGCGAGATGGCGCTACAAAAGATGGTGTTAGTCAGAAGGGAGAGGTTGAGGCTCTTGATCCGAGCGTGGTTTATTCCGTTCCAGATAAAAGTAAAAAATCGGGTGAAAGAGAAAAAAAATCAGGGCCAGTTAAAGAATTGGGGCCAGTTTATGCCGAACTTGATCTTAGTAATCCTAAACAAACCGAAGCACTGGTCGTAGAAAGAACCGAATATGCTTCGATTGTACCGCCAGAAAGAATATCAGCTGCGTCATTGTTGCAGGAAGTTTTAAATGCTAATTTGCGAAATTCAAGAAATGGCGAGTTTGTAAAAGAAGTCAGGAAAAATGGTCAGATTGTTTATAAAGAAAGATTGGATTTTAGCTTACAGCGGCCACCTGAACAGCAGCCATCTGATTCAAAGTCCCCAGTATTGCCAGCAAGGAGTCGTAAAAAGGATGATTATTTTAAATATATTTTTAATTCTAGCGGTAATTTGATTGAAATAGCTTCCCCAAGTTTTTCATTTGAGCCTTCTTTGGAAGATATTAAAAGATACCAAGAATATCTTAGTGCAAAAGCTCAAGCTCTAGGGCAAACAGCGGTAATGTCTGTTGAGGTGGAGCCAGTATATCAAAATGCAGAACCGGTATATGTGAACATTGGGCAGCGGAGAAGCGGAGATGTTGCTGTTGCGAGTGGGCAAAGTCAAGAATCCGCCAAAAACGCGCTTGGACAAAATGTGATTTTAGTTAAAAATTTCTCAAGACAATTGCTTGAGGCTTTTGAGGGTGATAATAATGTGCAATATGCGGATGGGGTCAATAATAATGCCACATTTTTCAATGTCGGCAAAAACACTTTTTTAGTTAGTGGGGATGGAATTTATATCAAAGAAGGAGACTATCCTGCTATAGAGTTAAGTGATGCTGAGTTAGAAAAAGGGGTAAAAAGTTTTTTTGTAGAGTCAATTCGTGAGGTTCAAGAAGAGTTACGTAAAAAGCAAGCTTTTAGTAAGTCAAGAGAGTTTGGTGATAAATTTGTTAGACAAACTGTTCATCCTAATGGATTAAAAGTTGGTGGTGAAGATGTTTCAAGGCCAGAAGTTTTAAGTGTCAAAGTTCCAGGGGGCGAAGATATCAAGCATCTTTTATTAAAGAGTGAGGCGGGAAAAGAAAAAGTCGGCTATGCTAAAAGCAAGAGTTCGCAAGGAGAGTATGCGGTGCCAACAGTGCTAGAGCTAAAAGAATTTTTAGATGATATAACAAGGGTTAATCAAGAAGCTAAAACACCTGTGCAAAGAAGTGATAACAGCCAAGAGAGGCCATCTTCAAGTCCTAATTTATCAAAAGAGAGGGGCTGGGTCGATGTTCTTAATGATATTGTTAATAGCGGAGCGGCTTGGGTGAAAAGGGAAGGTGGGCCTGAGCTGAATGGTCAGGATAAATGCAACAAGGTAAGATTTTCTGTGATAAATAGTGATTATATAGTGGTCTCGGTTTTTGATAATAGTGGAGAGGCGCTGCATCTAAAAATTAAAAGGCCTGATGTAAAAGCCCCTAGCGCTACCCCTGGTGATTTAGTTGGGCAAATAAAAGAAGAAAATATAATAGGATTTTCTAGTGATAAAAGCGCTTTAAATGCTGATTTTAAAAAAGACGATAATTCTTTCGGGAGGTTTAAAGAAAAACTGGCTTGGATATATGGTGGACATACTACGCATCAAGAGGTTGACGGGCCAGAAAATCGGGAAGATCCGTGGCATAATAAGCCTGTGACAAGGTTAGCGGGTGTCCCTAAGGGCTCTAGTCGCAGTTAGAAAATCTGTTTAAAATTTTGTCTTGGAAATCTAAGGCAAAATTTTGAGTGAATTTTGATCGATTGTAAAATCAATTTTTAAGGCATTACAGCAATTGCTTAAATCTTCTAAAATTGGCGTTAAATCGATATTATTGGTGATTTTTAGTTGCGAAATTGTGGTTTTCATCGACAAATTATTGTTGGATTTAAATTTTCTAACCTCAGAAATCACATTTAACATTTCTTGGCCAATTTCGAGATATTTTTTATCTAAATCAAGCTCATAAATTTTTGGCCAATTGCCGCGCATATGAATGGAAACCGTTTTTTGTGCCTCAATTTTAAACAAAGATTGATAAATTTCTTCGGTAATATGAGGTATAAAAGGCGAGAATAGTTTTAAAATAGTGTTTAAGCAGATTTTTAAGGTCAAGATCGCACTTATTTGTTGATTTTTGATAACTGTTTGCTGTGGGTCAGAAAGTGTTGTTTGTGCAAGTTTTTCGGCCTTTAAGCCATAAGATCTAACTTTGACAATTTCAAGATAATTATCGCAAAAATCATGCCAGAAAAATTCTTCGATTTTTTCACGAGCTCTGGCATATTCAAATTTTTCGAAAGCTTGCGCAGCTTGAATTGTAGTTTGTTTTAGGCGATTTAAGATCCACAAATCAGCACCTTGTTTGATTTGGTTGGCAATGGTTTTTAGATTTTTGGTATCGCTTAAATCTTGGCTTAAATCTTGGCTTAAATCTTGTGGCAAAGATAAATCTTCAAGTAAAGAAAAATTCATCGATGCAAATTTGGCAGCGTTGAATAATTTGGTGATTAGTTTTTGGCCGATTTTAAATACATCTTCGCTATAAGCGGTATCGGCGCCCAGATGCGAGGTGGAGGTCCAATAACGTACAATGTCTGAGCCTTTTTCTTCAATTAGAGCCGTTGGTGTGACGATATTACCTTTAGATTTGCTCATTTTAGTTTTATCCGCAGCCAAGCACCAGCCTGAGATCATAAGGTTTTCCCAGGGGATTGATTGATCAGGTGTGTTTTGGTGCGGCTTGCCATTTGTGCCAAGGCTATGAAGATGGGCTTTTACGATAGTATAAAATGCCCAAGTGCGAATGATTTCGTGCGCTTGCGGACGCATATGAGCAGGGAAAAGTTTTTGATGGCGTTGTAGTTTTTTATCAAAAGTGGCTTGATCGATGGTGTTTGAAACAAGAAGCTGTTGTAACATTTCTTCGCTTACGGCGCCAGATGATAATTGTGGGCTGATTGAGGAGGTAGCCCAAGTGTCCATGATGTCGGTTTCGGGGTGGATGGTATATTGCTTATTGTTTTTGGTGGCCGAGATGTTGTTTTTTTCTAGATTAAAAACTATATCTTCAAAATTATTTCTTATGAGAATTTTTTTGATGCGATTTTGATTTTTTTCAGAAAAATTTGCTGGATCTATTCCGCAAAATTCACCATTTTCATTAGTTAAATCAGAAAAATCAGCGATAATTGGATCCAATTGGTCCAAATATTGACCAACTATTTCATAAACATGCCAAACTGGGAAAGGTACGCCAAAAAAACGCTGACGACTGATGCACCAATCTCTTGAAAGGCCGTCAATCCATTGTTCAATCCGAACACGCATATATTCAGGGTGCCACTTGCAAGTTTGTGCTTTTTGTTTTAGGGGTTCCTTCTGATCAACTATTTTGATAAACCATTGTTTTGTAACAATTAATTCGATTTCTTTGCTACTTCTTTCTGCACATTTAACATTATGTTTAGTAGGTTTTTTTTCAAGCAACAAGCCGGCATTTTCTAATGCTTCGACTATTGATTTTCTGGCTTCTAGGATTTTTTTATCCGCAACTAATTCTTGATATTTTTGAAGGTAAAGATCTAAATTACAATCATTTGAAGTTAATGCGTTGTCAATCTGGATATCTTTTTTTGCTCTCGGTAATATTGATAATCCTTCAAGGCCATCACGCTTTGCAAAAGTTCTCATTTTGCCATCGGTTGAAATGATGGTTAATGGAGGCTTATTTTTTTTATTTAGATATTTATTAAACCATTTTTCATCAGTATCATCGCCAAATGTGCAGCACATAACGGCGCCGGTTCCTTTTTTTTCATCAACTAACTCATCACCAAAAATTTGAACATCAACATTAAATATCGGGGTCTTAGCAAAAAATTCTTTATCTTTAGCAGGTTTTAAAAGGTCTTTATGTTGTCCTTCGGGATTTATCATTAAAGCGACACAGGCTGGAAGAAGTTCAGGCCTAGTGGTCATAATTTTTACGGGCGGTTTATTAGTTTTGTTCCACGTTTTTTGGCGTCGATCATATTCTACAATTTCAAATTCGAAATAATTCTCAAATGTATCAACTTCTTTATCAACTAAGTCAGCTTGTGAAAGAGCAGTTTGATCTGCTATATCCCAGATTGTTGCTCCTAGTTTCTGCTCAACTAACCCTTTCTTAAACAAATCCACAAAACTACTTTGCGAAAGCGCTTGCGACTTAGGTGAAATTGTCTGATATTTTTGATTCCAATCAACCGAAAGCGCGATTGAATTAAATAGAGCCTCAAATTCGGTTTCGGCTTCTTCAACTACGCTTTGGCACTCGCGTACAAATTCTTCGCGAGACAAATTTTTTGGTGCTTTATCGCTTGTAGTCGCGCCGCTTATTGCTTTATCATTTGAGGTATTATTTGCAACATTGCCTACGCGGATATTTTTCACTTTCTCAACCAACCTCTCGGTGGGCAAGCCATTATCATCAAAGCCCATCGGATAAAATACATCTTTTCCTTGTAAGCGTTGATAACGCGCCACAAAATCAGCCTGCGTGTATGAAAATACATGACCCATATGTAGAAAGCCTGATACTGTAGGAGGTGGGGTATCAATTACAAAAGTTTGTTCGCGCTCTAAATCATTTTTGAAGGCAAAAATATTTTGTCCTTGCAGCATCTGGCCATTATGTGTGACGGTTTTGGCGCGCCAGAAATTCTGCCACTTTTTTTCGGTTTCTTTGTGATTATATTTGTCGCTAAGCATTATTGGATTTCAATCAGTTTTACGTTAAAGCGCCCAAGTGCGTGCAGGTAAATCTTGCCATTAACCACCGCAGGTGCATGATAAATTTTTTCGCCAACATCAAAAGTTTGTAGAATTTTTCCATCCAAAGGAGATGCAACTAAAATATGGCCTGCAGTGTCTGAAATCAAGAGTTTGTCGCCTGCTAAAATTATGCCGTTATAAATAATTTTTGTTTCGGGTTTTTTGTTATTTTTAAAATCAAGCAATTGTGAAATCCATTTTATGGCGCCATTTTTTTTGCTGAAAGCAATCAGTTTATTTTCATTATTGATTAAATATAAAAACTCTCCTGCTACCCAAAAATCAACGATTGAGGCGATTTCTTTTTTCCATAAATAATTACCATTTTTAAGATTAATTGCCATTAATAAGCCACCATTTCCGATTGTATAAATTATATCATTTTTGATAATTGGTGTAGCGTCAATATCATTGAGGTAAAAATCAGAATTTACTGCTTTATTGATGTTTAGATTCTGCGACCACAGCGCTTCGCCATTATCCTTATTAAGCGCATAAATTTCGCCCGAAGAATATGAAACCAGCAGTGTATTTTTATAAATCAAGCTGTCACTGGCACCAAAAATTGCCGTAGTTTTATTGATGCCAGAACTTACCCAGATCAGCTTGCCATCAGCAAAGTCAAGGGCATAGCTTTTGTTATCGTTGGTAGTTATATAGACATATTTGCCATCAGAAATTGGCGTAGAAACCGGAATTGATGAGATAGATTTTGACCATAAAATTTTGCCATCAATAGCACTTGCAGCCACAATATCATTGGATCCAGCTATGGCAAAAATTATGTTATTAAAATAGCCAATTTTAGGATTTTGATAAAGTTTTAGATATTTGCGTGCAAAAATACGATTTTTCCATAATTGTTTTTTGCTATTTAAATCATGGCAAGAGAGCTTGCCGGCTGCGTCGAGCAAAAATATTTTGTTGTCTTTAATGATAGGTTCAAAAACAAATCGATCTGAAAAAAAACTGCGCGAGCCTGTCCAGCTGGTATTTTGTGTGCTTAGAAATTTATTTTTTTTTATTGCCTTTTCTGTGGATTTAAAAGCAAAATTTTCGATAGTTTGATTAATGTTAGAAGCTGACGAAGTCCATAATTCATTGTTTTTTTGCTCAGGAAGAGTGATTGCAATTTTTTCTAATTGGCTATCAGGCTTGATTTGATCAATGATTGCAAATGCCGAAATCGCTTTTGATTTATCGTAATCTTGTTCTTTATCGGCGCATGAAAAAAGCGTTAGAGCAGTGATTGATAAAAATACTTTTCTTAAAATTATTTTGTTCATTTTTATGTTTTAAAAAATCATCAATAAGCTCTAAAACACTATTTTTTGGTTGAAGTTGGATTTGGAGTATAACCTTGTGCAACCACTAATTTCATAAGATCGCCCGCACGTGCTTTTAGAGTTTGTCCGCCTTCTGGAGCTTTAGCAATCATTTCAAAACATTTATATGATTTTTCTAATTCACCAGCTTTAAGAAGATAAATCCCCTTTTGTTCAGCAATATATTCGCGCAGAAATTTGCTTTTTGATTCAAGTTTTTCTAGTTGTTTGATTTGTGCTTTTTGTTGATCTTTATCGTCGGAGAAATCAATAATCATCACCTTTGCAGTCAATAAAGACGCTAATTCGCGCACATAATTATCATAACGACGGCCATTGGCAATTTCTTGATAAATTTCGAGCGATTTTTTGTTATCGCCATTGTTTAAGAGCAATCCAGCGTAGCGCAAAGAAGCTAATCCTTTAACGCCGCTTGGTGCAAATTTGGCATTAAAAATTTCGGCTAATTTGTCAATTGCACCAACATTATTGCCTTTTTCTTCTTCAATTAAGGCTTGGTGAAAAATTGTTGAATATTTTGTTTGTGCTGATTTTGAATAAATATTAATCAAAAATAAAATCGCGATTAAACCAAGAATTCCATAACTTAATACCAATAAATATTTTTTATGACGACGAAAAAATCGCAAAAAATTATCGATTCTTGCTTCTGATTTTGCTTGTTTTAACAGTGAATTTGCATCATTTGACATTTTTTAAAAAATTAATTGTTGCTATTTTTATTTAACAGAGAATAACAATTTAGCGTGTTTCTTAGCAAATAAGCAATCGTCATCGGACCAACCCCCCCTGGAACCGGCGTGATTGCTTTTGCAATTTCTTTTACACTGGCAAAATCGATATCGCCAACTAAATGAGTAGGCAGATTTTCGCCAGCTTTTGGCTTTTGTCCATAAATATTAACACGATTTATTCCAACATCAATCACTATTGCATCTTTTTTTACCATATCGGATTTTACGAGATTTGGTACGCCAGCCGCAGATACAATAATATCGGCCTGCAAACATTCAGCTTTGAGATCGCGTGTAGAGCTATTGGCAACAGTCACCGTGCAGTTTTCAAGCATTAACAGACGCGATAGAGGTTTGCCCACAATATTTGAACTGCCAATAACTAAGGCCTTCATGCCAGCGAGGCTAGGGGCTACTGTTTTGATGAGATGTAGTGATCCAAGTGGTGTGCAAGGTACAATCGCAGGGTTATCGCCGGTAATATCGCCAACAGAAAGCTTTCCGACGTTGATAATATTGAATCCATCCACATCTTTGCGATAGTCGATTTCGTGAATGACTTTTTTAGTATCAATATGTTTTGGCAAAGGTAATTGTACTAAAATGCCATGCACAGCCCTGTCCGCGTTGAGTTCGCGGATTTTAGCGATAAGTTCTTCTTCACTAGTATTTGCGTCAAGTCGATATTGTAGCGAATTCATACCAACGGCGTGTGCAGCCCTCTCTTTATTGGCTACATATACCTCGCTTGCGGGATCGTTGCCAAGCAAGATCACCGCTAAACCAGGTACATGCCCAGTTTGCGATCTTATTTTACTAACTTCGACGGCAATTTCTTGTCTTAATTGAGCCGCGATTTCTTTGCCATTTATTATTGTTGCTGTCATTTTTAATGCTTTTTTGTTTCTAGGTGCCAGTTAATAAATTCAATCGGATTGTTCACTTAATGGGTTGAATATTATAATTTAGGTGGTATGCTGTTTTTAACAGCCAACTGCTCTAAAAGGGTGAATTACCCTTTTAGATATTCTTTTAACATCTCAAAACCAACAGAACTTTCAACTTTTGATTTTATAAAATCAAAATCAATTTTCCCATTTTTAATTGGAATTGAAATTTTTACATCTCTTAATAGCTTGGTATTGCTACATTTTCTATAATAAGTAAACTTCCAAGCGCTACTCCTTATTGCCGTGCAAAGAAATATTTTAAAATGTAAATTATCATATTGTTTTTTTAATTTTCCTATTAAAACATCTGGATTTGCAGTAAATTCGTAAGGGTGATAAAAAGCGCAACAAGAAGAGCCGTTAGCTGATATTGTAATGCAATCTTTCTCTATTATTTTATCATCAATCAAATAATAACCTACAATTCCGTTATTTGATTCTGTTGTTGTTATAACTGGTGTTTCACCTTCTTTTAAAGAGTTTATTGGATTGCACTTTCCCCTAGTTATTGACTCAAAAAACTCTTCAATGTCAAAACTCTTTACATCTTTATCAGTTTTTTTAATTTGCTTTCTTGAATTTTGCTTTTCTTTATTGATAAAGGCTTGCAATAAATTTGTTGTGATTTCAAAAGTTTGGTTAAAGTCGCTAGAGGCTTGCAAATAACTTTCAGGAGCTAAATCATAAGTTTGGTCATTTTTATCTAATTTTGCAAACCCAACAACTTTTTCTAAATCCTCTAATTCTTTATTCAAAATGATAAATTCTTTTACAGTATTTTGAATTATATTTATGTTTGAAGGTAAGTTATCGGATAAAACTCTTTTTGCCTTTTTCATTGTAAAACCATCGTCCATAATGGCAAAAACAGTTTTTTTATCAAAGTTATGGGGTTTGTGAGCCTCAATAATTATTGCATAAGTTCCTTTTGATGCAACGGGGCAAAATAGTTCATCAGATAGTTTTATTACCGCTTTTACTGTATGGCGGTTTAAAAGTTCTTTTCTCCAAGTTATCTCGCCTTTTCCATTGCTTGCAGATGTTATAGTGGAATTTGGAACAACAGCAAATAATAAACCTCCTTCAATCATTTGTGATAAAGCATGGTCAACGAATTTATACTCTTCTTCATTTTCTATAGCAAAAGGGGGATTCATTAAGACTTTAGACAAAAAGTTTTCGCCTTTTTCTTGTTGAGTTAATAAATCAATTCTTTTATATTGGCTTTGAATTTTTTTAAATTTGTTATTTAAAGTGTTTCCTTCATAAATATTGCTTTTTCCATCACCTCTAAATATCATATTAACAAGTGCCAATCCAACAATTTCAGGGTCTTGCTCTATACCGTAAATATGATTTTTTCTAAATTCATTAATTTGCTCTTTAGATGCCCTTTGTTTAACATAGTCGAAAGCGGAAACTAAAAAGCCGCCAGTTCCACAAGTTGGGTCAAAAACAAAATCGTTATATTTTACATCTATGCACTCAACGGCGAACTCAGTAATATGCCTAGGAGTTAAAACAATTCCTATTTCTTTCGCATCATTTGCATATTTTAAGAACACTTCGTAAAATTGCCCCAAAACATCTCTACCGCTGTTTATAGCAGACCTAATATTAAGGTTTTTTAATTCTTGAATAGTGTTAACTAAGGCCTGCCTATGCTTTATATGGTTATCTTTTGAAGTCGGTAATTTTAATTCAATTTCTTGCGCAAAATTTTCTTTATTATGTCTTGCTAGAATACTATGAACTCTTGTGTTAATGTCTTTAATAAGCGTTGTTGGCTCTTTGCTTATTTTTAAATGTTCGTCTTCTGCTAATGCTAATAAAAGAGAAGCAATAACTTTTGCTCTATTCCTTTTATTAATAGCTCCATTGTGTAAAATACTGTTGATTTTATTGGCTTTCTCTATAAACAATTCATCAGCGACAACTTCCTCATCTATTGAATATGAGTTATCATTTATGATTTTTTCTATTACATCAGGATTTAAAAATCCCGTAGTTTTGTAGCCGTTAATCTGTATTCTATTCCAATCACCATTTTGTAAAAAATAAGTTTCAACTAGAAAAGAATCCTCTCTATTTCCAGCAACTCCACTTATAAATAAACAACTATTTTTAGCGTCATCATTAATCATCTTGGCGTATTCTTTAGCTTCTTTAACTGCGCTTTCTAGTTTCTCATGTCCAGCTTTAGCTTCTATAACCCACCATAAACCATTATCAAGTTTTATAATATTTTCAGGAACTTTTCTTTTTAGAGATTTTTTTAGAACTTCATTTTGCAATGCTTCGTGTTGCGTAAAAACTTGTCCACCAGAATTGAAATTTGGGTTTTTAACAATCCAACCAATTTCTTTCAAAGACTCTTGGATAAAGTGATAAGCTCTAAATTCACTATTATTTTTTGACATAGTTTTTTTGAAATTATTTTTATAATTTCAATTATACATATAAGCTTAGATATTTATCAATCTATAATTTTAACATATTTCCAACTAAATCATCAAAAATATTTTCATTTTTGCGATTGTTAAATCTCCAGCAAAACTCATCAATATAAGTATTCAAATATTTCTTAGAAACTTTGTGAAATTGCCCCACAATGCCACGCTTCAAAATCGCCCAGAATGATTCAATTGTGTTTGTATGAATTACGCCGTTTGCGTAGGCTTCGCTATGATTAATTTGCAAGTGATTAATGATGCGGCGCATAGTCATATAGCCTCTATATTCGTCTGTAATTAAAGTTGCGCTACTAACATCAACACCAGCACGCACAAGCTCTTTTAAATCTTTTGCTTTTAAATTTCTTTTCTCAACATTTTTAGCTTTAACTTTTCCACCTCTTTCAATCATGCCAACAACACACTCTTTCTTAGTTGCTCTGCCTCTTGGATTGCCGCCACTTCCGCCATTTGTGAAGTCGTCATTATTATCTTTTTTCTTTGCTTCTTTGCGTGGTTTTCCACCGATATAGGTTTCGTCCATTTCAACTATTCCACTTAATAAACCATCATCTTGTTTCATTGCTTTGCGGATTCTATGATTAATTGACCAAGCTGTTTTAACTGGTAAATCAAGGTCGCGCGCCATTTGTCTTGAACTTATGCCTTTTTTAGCGTTTAGAATTAAAGCAATTGCAAGAAACCATTTTTGCAATGGCAATCTTGAATCGTGAAAAATTGTGCCGATTGTTGCGCTAAAAGATTTGCAGCAGCCATTGCAATAATGCCGATAGCGTTCAGTTTCTTTGTTATAAGTTTTGTTTGTGTTTTCTGATTGGCAGTAAGGACAGATTGGCTTGCCATTCCAGCGTTTTTGCTCTAAATAAGAAATGCAAGCTTCTTGATTCGGAAATTGTTTTATTACTTCTAAAACATTCATAACCAGTTGTTTTTGTTTTTAACTGATTATATTATAAATTAAATATTTTTTAATGTCAACCCATTAAGTGAACAATCCGAATTCAATTAATAAATCCAATATTAATTAGTTTTGTTAATTAGCGCCCAATCTTTTTTTATCTGTCGATAAAAACCACTGATATACGGTTTTAATGCCTTCGTCGAGTGGGGTTTTGGCTTTCCAGCCAAGTTGGTTTATTTTTGATACATCCAAAACCTTGCGCGGAGCGCCATCGGGCTTGGTTGTATCAAATTTAATTTTTCCTTTAAAACCGACAGTTTTTTTAACTAATTCGGCCAAATCTTTGATCGAAATATCTTCGCCAGTACCAATATTGGTAAGCTCTTTCACTGATTTATTATTCATAGCAAAAACACAAGCTTCAGCTAAATCATCAACATAAAGCAATTCGCGTCTAGGCATGCCCGATCCCCACACTTCTACTTCGGCATCATTATTGATTTTTGCATTGTGAAATTTGCGCATTAAAGCCGGTAATACATGCGAGTTGGTAAGATCAAAATTGTCATTAATGCCATAAAGATTGGTTGGCATTAAAGCCACAAAATCGCAGCCATATTGTGTTTTGTAGGCTTCGCACATTTTTAATCCCGCAATCTTAGCAACGGCATAGCCATAATTTGTGGGCTCAAGCGGCCCAGTTAAAAGATAGTCTTCTTTAATTGGTTGCAGCGCTAAACGTGGATAAATACAAGAACTTCCCAAGAAAATCAAGCGCTCAACCTTGCTTAAATATGAATTATGAATAATATTATTTTGGATTTGTAGATTTTCATAAATAAAAGTGCCAAGCTGCGATCTATTTGCTTCGATGCCACCTACTTTTGCCGCCGCTAAAAATACAAATTGCGGTTTTTGTTCTTGAAAAAAATCAGCAACAGCTTTTTGATCAAGCAAATCAAGTTCTGATCTTGTTTTGATGATGATATTTTTATAACCATCTTGTTGTAATTTTCTTAATATTGCCGATCCTACCATACCTTGATGTCCAGCAACAAAAATTTTTGAATTCAGATCCATTTTTAAAATTTTAATTAACTAATTTACAAAAATATCAATGCCACCAAATCCTTTAATATCAAGCCTTTTGAGCATTTTTATAGCATTTTTATCCATACCGCCCAAAGGCAAAACCTCTTTTTTGCTTATATAAAAAATTTTGGCAAATTTTAACCATCCCAAATTTTTTTGTTGAGGATGAGTTTTTGTTGTCAAAATTGGCGAAATAAAAATCATATCTGCTTGTATTCTTTGCGATTTTAGCACCGATAAATAATTATGACAAGCAATGCTAAAAATAAAATTTTTTGGCCAAAATTGGCTCATTTGACGATTTTTTTTACTCAATAATTGCAACGGCAATTTATCAAAATCAGAAAAATGCACGCCATCAGCCTTTAATTTTAGTGCCAAAGCAAGGTTTTTTGCAATCAAAATTTTATGTTTATATGATCGACAAATTTTGATAAATTCAAGTGCCAATTTTTCACGCGCAAATGATTCTAAATGATATTCACGAAAAATCACTATAGAATTTTTTGGTAAATTTTTTATAATGGTTTTAAAATCAACATATCTTGTTTGATCGCTAAAAAAAACTGCTAACAATTTTTACCTCATGAACGAAATTGAAAAAAACTTACTTTTAATAAATCAAAAAATTCAAAAAGCCTGCCAAACCTACTCGCGTAAGGCTAAAAATGTTGATTTAATAGCGGTTTCAAAAACCATTTCATCCGAAAAAATTATTTTAGCCATCAATGCTGGCCAAAAAATCTTCGGTGAAAATTATATTAAAGAAGCCAAGGAAAAATGGCCAGCATTAAAACAACAATTTTCGCAAATAAGATTACATTTTATTGGACATTTGCAAAGCAATAAAATAGCGGAAGCCCTTGATTTATTTGATTGTATCGAAAGTTTAGATAGTGAAAAATTAGCGCTAGAAATAAAAAAAGCAATTGCTAAAAAACAGCAAAAAAATGCCATTTTAGAGCAAAATTTAGCCAAAAACGCTCAAAAAAAAGATTTTTTAGGAAAAAATTGTGAAATCCTAATCCAAATAAATATAGGTGAAGAAAGCCAAAAAAGTGGCATAAATCCCAAAGAAGCCAAAGAATTCATCAATTTTGCCAAAAATGATTGTGGCTTAAATATCGCAGGTCTAATGTGCGTGCCACCAAGCAGAGAAGAGGCTTCACCCTATTTTGCATTACTTAACAAAATAGCACAGGAAAACAATCTGCAAAAACTATCAATGGGAATGAGCAGCGATTTTGAAGAGGCAATAGCACTGGGTGCCACGCAAATCCGCATAGGTTCGGCAATTTTCGGCGCGCGCTCATAAACCAAACTTTAAGCGCACAAAAACACAATATTATCGAAAACCCCTCTTTAAATTTCTTGCTTATTTAATTCTTAAGTCTTTATTTTCCTAGGGCCCATCTAACTCCTATCATGCTCAAAACAAAAACCGATTTTCCTAATTTTTATTAATTTATATTGAAGTTAGTTAAGACCGAGTTGGGATAGCCGCCAAAAAACAGCCAAAATAAGCCAAGATCTAAACGCTGCCATCCCTGTTTTAGGTCTTAACTAGCTTCAATATAAATTATAAATTAATAAAAATTAGGAAAATTCAAATAAATGGCGTGCCCTAAACGATTCGAACGTTTGACCTACAGCTTAGAAGGCTGTTGCTCTATCCAGCTGAGCTAAGGGCACTCAAAGGCGGGAAATCCCAATTTTACAAACATCCGCCATAAAAATCAAGGATAATTAAAAAAGTCTATAAAAAATGCCAGATTGTGCGGCTTAAACTTAGGCATAATCGCAATAAAATAAAAATTTTAAAAAAAAGGCTTTTCTTTTCAAATTTCTTATGTTATAAAATATGTCCCATCTGCGATATTCAAATGTCGCAAATAAATTTTCATCAATATTTTTTAAAAAAACATGTCAAAGCGCGGACCTTCATATATTTTTGATTTGGTCAAAAATAATAATATTAAATTTATCGATTTTCGTTTTTCCGATTATAATGGCAAATGGCTTCACATCAGTCACTGTGCGGATGTAGTGGGTGAAGAAGAATTGCTAAAAGGCGTTGCGTTTGATGGATCGTCAGTTCCTGCATGGAAAGAAATAAACGAATCAGACATGATCATGATGCCGCAGCTTGATACTGCATTTGTTGATCCATTTGCAACTACTCCAACCTTAGTGATTACATGTGATGTAATTGAGCCAAAAACTAATAGCGGTTATGATAGAGACCCGCGTTTTACCGCAAGAAAAGCTGAAGAATATCTACAAAAAAGTGGTATTGGCGATGTAGCATATTTTGGTCCAGAGCCAGAATTTTTTGTGTTTGATGATGTGCGCCATAAAACCGGTATGCATGGCAATTTTTATGAGATCGATTCTAGCGAATGTCCGCAAAATTCTGCTCGTGCCTATGATGGCGGCAATTTAGGGCGTCGTTCTGGTGTGAAAGGAGCTTATTTTGATCCGATTCCTCTTGATACTGGGCAAGATTTGCGTTCTGATATGGTTGAAACTATGCGTATGGTGGGTTTATCGCCAATTTTACATCATCACGAGGTTGCCAATGCTCAATTTGAAATTGGCTTCAAATATAGCACGCTTACTGATACGGCGGATAATGTGCAAAAATTTAAATATGTTATCCACAATGTGGCCCATGCTTATGGAAAAACAGCTACTTTTATGCCTAAACCAGTATTTGGTGATAATGGATCTGGCATGCATGTACATCAATCTATTTGGAAAAATGGCCAAAATTTATTTATAGGAAATCAGCACGCAAACTTGTCAGAGCTAGCATTATATTATATCGGCGGCATTATTAAACATGCTAAAGCGATTAACGCTTTTTCAAATCCTTCAACTAATAGCTATAAACGCTTGGTTCCTGGATATGAAGCGCCGGTATTGCTTGCTTATTCATCACGCAATCGCTCTGCTTCTATTCGCATTCCGCATGTTACTAATGAAAAAGCGCGTCGTATTGAAGCGCGTTTTCCTGATCCGGCGGCAAATCCATATTTGGCATTTGCGGCCTTGTTAATGGCTGGTTTAGATGGCATTAAAAATAAAATACATCCTGGAGATCCGCGTAATCAAGATTTATATCATTTGCCAGAAAAAGATTTGAAAAAAATCCCAACAGTTGCGCGTTCGCTTAGAGACGCTCTAAATGCTTTGGATAAAGATCGCGCCTTCTTGCTTGAGGGTGGAGTTTTTACTCAAGAGCAAATTGATGCTTATATCGAGCTCAAAATGAAGGAAGTCGAAAAATACGAACAAATTCCCCATCCAATTGAGTTTGAAATGTATTATAATTGTTAAAATTTTTAGCAAAATATTGTCACCACAAAAAACCCGTTGAGCCGCGTAATTATGCGTCAAAATGCAAAAAAAGATGTTTTTGCAAAAAAAATAAACTTTCTATTTGCATTTTATTTTAAAAAAAATATCCTTATTGCTTTCAGGCTCTATTTATAATTTCCTTAAATTTTTATTTTATGACCAAACAAACATTCCAACGCACAAAGCCCCATGTAAATATTGGTACAATTGGGCATGTTGATCATGGTAAAACAACATTAACTGCTGCCATTACAACTTATTTATCTAAAGCTGGTT
>JACCDV010082254.1_pt1 | contig 102137 bp, 87 predicted proteins | sample 7446131 | NCBI WGS metagenome assembly JACCDV01 (sample SAMN15323448, study PRJNA562643) | freshwater metagenome | isolation source: river surface water | place: USA:Blue River Watershed | collected 2017-08-17 | reverse complement strand
TCGACAGTGCCTTCTATTTTTCTATCGGGTGAGTTAATCCAATCGCCAATGCTAAATGGATGATTGATAAATAACATCAATCCACCGAATATATTACCCAATAAATCTTTTGCGGCAAAAGCAACTCCTGCCGCGCTAACACCACCAAACGTTACCAAGCCTGCTACCGAAACGCCTAAATTTTGCAACATCACAATAAAGGTAACGGCGATCACGACTAACTTACCGACTCTTGCCATCGCCGCTATAGCATTTTTATCGATTCGTTTAAATGGATATTTATCGCTGGCATAGTGTTCTACTAATTGGTTGATGAAGCGAAAAAAAGTCCACGTCGCAATAACGGTTAAAGCCTCTGCCCGAGCCAATATCGAATAGTGTAAAAGAATAATATTATTAAAGTGACGGAAAGTGTAATCCAAAATAAAAGTTAATGCCAATAACCAATATAAAACGATCAAAGGGGTCCTAGAAACATCAAAAATATCGCAAGCTAACGTAAAATGTAATTTGTCAAATCGTTTCGCCAAGACAGGAAAAATAAGTCGCGTTGCTAAATGGAGTAATAAAGCGACCAAGATCGCCCCAGCAACGGGAGTCAAAAAATGAATATTGATTAATTGCAGTAACCACATTTTAACGGTCGCTTTCATTGAGATAATCCTTCATCGTGGTGAGTGTATCGCTATAGTGACGCCATGGCGATGCTTGCTGTAATTCTACGACATTATGCCATTGAAATAATTGTCCGCGCAATTTTACCAATTTTTGTCGATAATCTACCTGATTATCAATTTTAACGGTATTTAATACAAATTCAATCTCTTCATGACTACCACAAATAATGGGAATATCGATACCTGCATCGAGTACCGCCCGTACTCGACTGGGATAATCACCCAGGGTAGTGGCAGCATGCATATTTAAGGCATCAGAGAAGGTTACGCCGATAAACCCCGTTTGTTCACGCAATAATTGCAACCATATCTTTGAGCAACTGGCGAGTTGATTATCCACTGCGGGATAAATCACATGTGCCATCATCACGGCATCGTATGTTTGATGTAAGCGCGCAAACGGTTCCATATCATGCGTTATTGATTCAAAAGACCGTTCATCGATAGTGATATTTTCATGTGTATCGCCCACGACGCTACCATGTCCCGGATAATGCTTGACTACGGCTTTCATTCCCGCGTTATGCATGCCTTGAATTAAATGCTCAGCTAATTCCGTAATGATATTCACATTGTCGGAAAAAGCCCGCTGATATTTACCGATAATTTGGCTAGCATCACTATGGATATCTAATACCGGTGCAAAACTTAAGTCGATCCCACAGCTTAATAATTCTTGCGCCATAATCCAACCACAAGCAATTGCTGCTTGCCGAGCATGTTGAGGATTAATAATGTATAATTTTCCTAATTCATACATGGCCGGTAAACGTGTAAAACCTTCGGTTTTAAAACGTTGTACATAACCACCTTCTTGATCGACGGTAATCAATAAATCAGGATTAATTGTCCGTATACTGGTGGTTAATTGGCTTAATTGTGTAGGAGTTTCATAATTGCGAGTAAACAATATGACACCGCCCACAGAGGAATGATCGAGAAAATGCTTTTCTTCAATAGTTAATATGGGGCCTTGTATATCGACCAGCAATGGTCCCATCAACTCACTCCGTAGAAGGTTTTTTATAAATAGCCTTAGGGAATTGGGCGACATTATCATTGCCCGCTTTAATTTTAGCTACACCGCTACGTTTGACTTGATCAATGCGATTAATATTATGCATAGGTACGTGGATAGATGATATATCTTTAAATTCCATCCGTAACCGTTCTTCGGAAGGATCAACGACTAAAGTGCTGGTTTCACCAAACACAATATCGCTAATTTCTATAAAACCAAATAAATGGCTTTCTTCGATAAGCCGAGAATATATTTCGTATATTTCCCCATCTTGGGTAAAACTAATTCGATATAATTGTTCATTTGCCATTCTGTCACCTCAATTGGTGGATTATAACGCAATTTTTCACGCTTGTCAGGCTATCCCGGCAAGATTACAGGAGAATTTGAGGAAAAAAGGTGGATAGCATCGTTGGCGGGCAGACACATAGGTCTGCCCCTACGTTCATTCGATAAATTTGTAGGGGCGCACCTGGATATTAGACACGACTAAGCAAACGTCCAGGTAATTTGCGCACCAATGACATCGGCCCCACCATCAATATTACCCAATAAGTGGACATCAACTCCCGGTAACCCGGTAGGAATTTGATTATTAACTGACGATTGCGCGGTAAAGACATGGTTATAACCTAATGCTAACATAAAGTTATCATTTGGTATGTAAACCGTACCCAAACCTACGGTGTAATGATTACTATCGGGTAAACGAACATCGCGATAATTATTGCGCACGGGTGATTGATCAAAACCGATACCCATTTCCATCAGCCACGTTTTCGACATATGATAATTGGCACCTAAAGCAAAATTCCAAGTATCATGGTAATCTTGAGGCAACGTAATATTTGCTGTAGCGCCCGTTGGCAATATCGTCACATTACTTAAAGTAAAATTTTTAATAATACTCCAATTTGTGTACATCGTAGAAAACATCGCATCCCAACGTTGACTTAGCGCTTGAAAAATACTAAACATTGTCGTCGATGGCGTCGGAATATTGGTAGTCACGGTACTACCGGCTGTGCCTAATAAACGCCCCGTATCTAAACCGATTTCACGCGCGGTACTAGAACCTGAAATATTGTGATTGACTTGAGAACGATAGGAAATCCCGAAGCGAGTGGCGGCTGACACTTTATATAAGGCGCCGGCATTCCAACCGTAACCCCAACCATTCATTTTGTTCGTCACTGCATCACCGAGGATAAATTGGTCAAATTCGCCGAACCCATTTTGTACATCTAAGCCAGCAGCAATAGAGAAATTATCGCTAACTTTAAATGCCACGTTAGGGTTAATATTGATGACTCGCAATGAAGTAGTCGTTGCCGTATCTGCAACCATCGTATCAGCACCCCAATCGGTCTGCAATCCAAATGGTACAGTGACACCTAAACCAACAGCAAAACGCGAGCCAAGCGGTTGTACATAATGAAAGTTAGGCGCTAAATTACTGCGGCCCGTATTCGGATTACCCGTTTCTGGAGAAAATACCCCGCCCACTAAATTACTAATGAAATTAGGATGCGTCGGATCTATTTGGATTTGCGTGCTCCCTTTAAAAGTAAAATTGGTTTCGATATCAGTCAAACCACCGCTGATTTCAGGATGGGATAATTCTGTCATACCCGCCGGATTGTAAAATTCAGTAGTCGCATCAAACGCCCATGCCGCAGCACCCGCGTGCACATCACCCAAATCGGTTTCACCTTGTTCCCAAATTTGAAAAGCCGAAGCAAAGGTTAGTTGATTAAGTAACAATAAAGTGGAGAAACTCATTCCGTAAATTACGAACCGCAACCGTTGTCTCATTTCTCTCTCCTCAATAATAATAGTGGATTACATCATAACGAATTTCTGCCTTAATGGAAATGCTCAAACGTTCGTTAGCCTTATTGAAATGAGTGTGTATATAAAGCAACTAAATGTTAATGATGAGAAAAACTCTAAATAAAAAAGGGATGGCAAGCCATCCCGGAGTAGAGGTGTGTAATGTAAAAACAAATAAACGTTTGACTTAGCTATATCCGTATGGGCTTATCCCTGTCAATTCCTAAATATGCTTCCTAAGAATTGAACTCTCTGTTCTCACGGGAAAGCAATATAACACAAAAACAATAGCTAACTTCTTGTTATTATTAGATTTTTCGGTCTAAAAAATTTGGATCGCGAAAAAATATCTTTACATATCAACAGGTTAGCTTTCTTCCGGTAACGATCGCGGACAAAAAAAGCGAAATATCGCACAATAATTTGAGACATCTCGCACGACATGTGCAGAAAAGTTACTCCTCCTGTAGATTTGGAGAATGTCGTGAACTGAGAAAACTATAAGCCACCGGTACAACTAATAATGAAAAAAAAGTTCCGATTAACATCCCACCGACAATAACCCACCCGATTTGTTGACGAGTATTGGAACCAGGCCCCACCGCTAATGCCAAAGGCAACGCCCCTAACACCATCGCGCCAGTTGTCATCAATATCGGTCGTAAGCGTAAACTCGCCGCTTCGATAACCGCTTCTAAACGCGCTTTACCCTGTTCACGTAATTGATTAGCAAATTCGACAATTAAAATACCATGTTTTGCTATTAAACCTACGAGAGTTACCAGCGCAATTTCACTAAATACATTAATAGTGCCGCCCACTAATTTTAACGTAAATAAGCCTCCCACTAATGACAATGGCACCGCCAATAAGACGATCAGAGGGTCGACTAAACTTTCGAATTGCGCCGCTAACACTAAATAAATAATCGCCAACGCTAATAAAAATACCCCTAACATGCGTGAACGTTCCGTTAAGAAATCTTGCAAGCTACCCGTGAATGCGTAACTTGCATTACTAGGCAATAATGTTTGTCCCACATGTTGTAAATATTGTACGACATCGCCTAATTTATAACCGGGTTTAATTTCAGCAGTAATCGTATCGACTCGCATACGATTATAATGACTTAAACTCAGAGAACCAACATAAGGGTCGATGCTGACAATGCTCGATAAGGGGATCATTTGTTTGGTAGTGGCGCTACGAATATAGATAGTTTTTAAGATACTCAAATCGCGTCGCTCTGCTAACGGTAATTGCAATAAAACATCATAACTGCGTCCATCATAATCAAATTGCGTCGTTTGATTTTGACCTAATAAGCTAGCTAACGCTTTCGAAATATCGCCCACATCCACACCCAAATCGGCGGCTAAATTATAATTAACTTTAATATCATACTGTTGGCTATCAATTTGCAGATTGTTGCGCACCATGGTTAAACCCGGATAACTTTTTAAAATATCGACGATATGATCGCCGAGCGCATGCAATTGCGGATAATTGACAGAACTCAAAATATTAAATTCAATAGCATGGTCGCTCGAATTATTTTGCCCCAATGGCGAAGGTAACACTGGGAATGCCATCACGCCCGGGATCGCATTCATTTTTTTACGTAAAATTTCACTGATTTGTTGCTGGGATAAATTGCGCTTATTCCAAGGTAATAACCTTGCGATAGAAAAAGCACTATTCATTGTACCCCACGTACCCCCTACTCCCATAAAATAATCTTGAATACCCGGAGTCGTCGCATAAATATGTTCGATTTCTTGCGCATATTTCAGCATATAAGGAAAACTGGCGTCGGTAGGACCTTGGATCATCCCTTGAATGTAACCGTGGTCTTCTATCGGTGCTAATTCCGTCGGCATGGTTTTAAAGGATATATAACCGGCAGCCGTTAATAACAATAAAATGATGATGATATAAATACGGTGGCTTAAGATATAAACGAGGAATGTTTTATAACCAGCCCGCATTTTATGTAAACACTTTTCTAGCCACCGCTCATAGCGATTTTCTTGCTGGCGTGCGACTAACATGCGTGCTGACATCATCGGCGATAAACTTAACGCGACAAAACCGGAAATCAATACAGCGCCGGCTAATGTCACGGCGAATTGTTGAAATAAAATTCCTGTAATACCTTGCGTCACGGTGATCGGCAAATAAACCGCCACCAACGTCAACGTCATGGCGATGATAGCGAAGGCAATTTCGCGACTACCCTTTTTCGCGGCTTGAAACGGCGATAATCCTTGTTCAATATTACGATGGATATTTTCTAAAATAACAATCGCATCATCCACGACTAACCCGATCGCCAAGACCAAAGCCAATAAAGTCATAGTATTGATGGTATAACCAAACAAATACAGTAAACTAAATACTGAAATTAAACACACAGGAATAGTCACTAGCGGAATCAAGGTCGAGCGAACATTACCCAAAAATAAAAAAATCACTACCGTCACTAAGAGCAATGCTTCAAATAATGAATGATAAACTTCTTGAATAGAAAATTTAATGAAATCAGAAACATTAAATAATATACTTAAATTCATACCGCTGGGTAAATTTTCTTGAATAGTATGAATACTCTTTTCTACGCCCTTCGTCACATCGATAGGATTTGCGACACTAGTGGGGATCACCGCTAAGGCAACGGCCGGTTTACCATGAATGCGAAAAGCACTATCTATCGTCTCGGCTGCCACTTCAATATTGGCAATATTCGTTAATTTAGTAATGAAATTGTCATTACCTTTAAGGGTAATATTTTTAAAGTCATCCACCGAGCTAAATTGGCTTTTTGACATGACCGCATATTGCGTCATATCATTACGCACTTCACCCGCCGGCATATTGACGTTTTGTGTTTGTAAGGCATGAGTCACATCGTTAATCGCCACATTGCGCGCCGCCATGGCCGCCGGACTTAACCAAATACGCATGGCATAATCGCGACTACCCCAGGTTTCAATATTATTAACGCCGGCTATTTGTTCCAATTCTGGAATAATGACGCGGTTGGCATAATCCGTAATTTGCATCGGCGTTTGTTTCGCATCGGTTAATGCTAAAATAGCAGCAGGGTCAGATTGTTGAATCGAGGCTTTATAAATAACCGGGGTAATAGTGCCTTGCGGTAATTCATTGATATTGGCAAACACTTTATCCCTTACATCATCGATAGCGACATTAAGATCATAACCGACTTTAAAATAAACACTAATTTGACTAGTATTTTGAATACTACTCGATTGAATATAATCGATACCATTCACACCCGCTAAGGCATTTTCTAACGGTGTAGTAATATCATTTTCAATAATTTCCGGGCTGGCACCCATATATTGGGTCACGACGACGACATTGGGACGGGAAATATCCGGCAATAGCCGCACACCCAATCGTTGAAAACTAATCGCTCCCATGATGATGAGAACTAATGTTATTGCCAACGTAAAGACGGGACGTTTGATACAAAATTCTGATAAGCGCATTAATCGATTAACTCACTAGCTGGACTGGGTTCGATTTTCACTTTCATGCCATCATTTAATCGTAATTGACCTGCGGTCACAACAATATCATTAGTTTTTAAGCCCTTGAGAATTTCCGCTCGCTTGGCATCGCGATCGCCGACTTTCACTAATGTTTTCACCGCTTTATTATCCAGGACACGATAAACGTAATCGCCATCAATCGAAGACACTAAAGCTTCTAATGGCAAAGTTATCACTTTATTTTTTTCACCCACTATTTGCGCGACATTCACAAATAAGCCGGGTTTCAATAAATGGGCGGCATTATCAATCGTTGCTTCGACTTTGATGGTACGAGTGGCTTCATCTATCACTGGCGCTATATAGGTCACTCGCCCAGCAAACATGTGCTGAGGATAAGCATTGCTATGCACTTCAACGGATTGCCCCAAGATTAAATGTGCCATGATTTCCGCCGGCACTTGAAAACTCACTTTAACTGAATGGATATCGACTAATTGCACTAATACTTTACCGATATTGACATATTGCCCAACATCCACCTGCCGGTCCGTTAATTGTCCAGCAAAAGGTGCGGTTAACGACATTTTGCTTAACCGATCAGCAGTGGATTTGACGGTGGCTAATTGAATCGCTAATTGCGATTCGGCTTGGTCCAACGTTTGCCTCGCTAAGGCATGACGCTCATATAAAATTTTATCGCGGTTATATTGCTGCTGTTTATATTTTAAATCAGCCAAAGCCGATTGATAAGCAGCGGCGACTGAAGTTGTGTCTAGTTCAAACAATAAATGGCCTGCTTGTACCGTTTCGCCATCTTGGAAATTAATTTTGGCGATCTTTCCTCCATATTCGGGACTGATAGCAACTTGTTGATTAGCCACTAAAGTACCGGTTGCTTGAATTCTAATGGGAATATTGCTTAATTTAACCGTCGTAATATTTACCGGCATCGCTGGCCACGGCTCAGCAGCCATAGGCTTAGGAAAATAAATCGTATACGCATAATAAGCGATGCCTAACGTTAATAAAATAATGATGATAGTGGGAAGGATTTTCTTGATCATGCTTTACTCATACTTATAGATGTTTCATTTTACTGATTATTGGTAAAAAGTCACTACAAATGTTATAGTTTTTACCCTCAAGATGGGAGTTACCGATGCAAGAATTAAAAAGCATGATTGACCAGGCTTATGAACAACGTCAAACACTCGATCTACATAACGATAAAGAAATTGTACAAACCATTCACACCATTATCGATTACCTTAACCAAGGGAAAGTACGTGCCGCAGAACCGACAGAAAAAGGTTGGCAAGTTAACGATTGGGTAAAAAAAGCCATTTTACTTTATTTTAAAATAAGTAAAAATCAAACTTTTAACACTGAATTCACCCATTGGTTTGATAAAATCCCGTTAAAATTTCAAGACACTACTGAACAAGAATTTACCGCGATGGCGATCCGCGCCGTTCCGATGGCAGTCGCTCGGCATGGCGCGTATATTGGTAAAAATGTTATTTTAATGCCGAGCTTTGTGAATATGGGCGCCTATATTGACGATGGCTGTATGATCGATACCTGGGCAACTGTGGGTTCATGCGCGCAAATCGGTAAAAATGTCCATATTTCCGGAGGTGCCGGGATCGGTGGTGTTCTAGAGCCATTACAAGCCACGCCAACTATCATTGAAGATGATTGTTTTATTGGTGCCCGCTCTGAAATTGCCGAAGGTGTCATTGTCAAACGCGGTGCTGTCATCAGTATGGGTGTATTTTTAAGTCAAAGCACCAAAATTTATCATCGTGCTACCGGTGAAATTACGTATGGTTGCATCCCTGCCGGTTCCGTCGTAGTGCCTGGTAATTTACCCAGTAAAGATGGTAGCCATAGCGTCGCTGCTGCTATTATCGTCAAACAAGTCGATGCGGGCACTTTAAATAAAGTAGAGTTGAATCAATTGTTACGTGATGTAGAATAATGATAACACTCTATGGTATTAAAAATTGTGACAGCGTAAAAAAAGCTTGTCAGTTATTAACAAGGCATAATATCCCCTATCATTTTCATGATTTTAAACTAGCGGGTGTCGACAAAACATTACTGCAAAAATGGCTAACACAAGTCGATTGGGAAATGTTACTCAATCGTCGCGGCACTACTTGGCGGCGCTTACCTGATACTGACAAAATGAATATTAACCAAGCTAGTGCAATAAGTTTAATGCTAGCAAATCCTAGCCTCATTAAACGACCGGTAGTCGATATCGATAATAAAATTTATGTCGGCTGGGAAGCTTTACAGGAAACTCTATGAACGTCATTGAATTAACTCAAGCATTAATTAACTTACCCTCGATTACTCCAGAAGGCGCCGATTGCATTGAATTGATTATCGCTCGTTTAGAAAAATTAAATTTTCATATTGAACGAATACCCGTTGGACCGGCGCAAAACTTATGGGCGCGCTATGGTAGCCAATCACCTGTGGTGTGTTTTTTAGGCCATGTCGATGTCGTACCGCCTGGCCCTCTAGAACAATGGATAACCCCACCTTTCAGCGCAACCGTACGAGATGGTTATTTATATGGACGCGGTGCCAGTGATATGAAATCCGGCATCGCGGCATTTATTATTGCAATTGAAAATTTTATTCAAGCCCATCCTGATTTCCCTGGTTCGATTGCGGTGATGCTAACCACCGTCGAAGAAGAAGAACATCAACATGGCGTGCCAAATATCGTTGAATTATTGACTGAGCGTGGTGAAAAAATTGATTATTGTATTACGGGTGAACCCAGTAGTGAACATTCGGTTGGCGATCGCATTCGACATGGACGACGTGGCAGCCTCAATGGCAAATTAACCATTATCGGTAAACAAGGTCATATTGCCACGCCACAATTAGCCGATAATCCGATTCACCGTGCCTTACCTGCTCTAGCTGAGTTAGCAGCAACGGCTTGGGACCAAGGAAATGCCGATTTTCCACCGACTAGTTTTCAAATTTCTAACATTCATGCTGGCACTGGTGCGCTGAATGTCATACCCGGTCATATCACTCTCGATCTCAATTTCCGTTTTTGTCCCGAATCGACGGCTGAACAATTACAACAGCGAGTGGAAACTATTTTACAAAAATATCCATTACACTACGACTTGCAATGGTCGTTATCCGGCAACCCTTTTTATACTGCCCCGGGTCGTTTACGTCAAGCAGTTGCTCATGCCATTAAGACTATCGTGAATATTACGCCTGAATTTTCTACCGGCGGCGGCACTTCCGACGCGCGATTTATCGCGCCGATGGGAGCGGAAGTGATTGAACTCGGTGTCTCCAATGCAACGGCACATAAAATAAATGAATGTGCCAAAATCAGTGATATTGAAGCCTTAGTCGACCTCTATCAATTAAGTTTAACCACCTTATTTGCCCATGTTACAAATTGAAATTATTGTTAAAAATGTTGAAGAGGCCCGTGTAGCAGAACAACACGGTGCGGATGTGTTGGAGTTAATTGATGATTTTGCCGAAGGGGGTTTATCCCCTAGCGCTTCTATCGCCAAAGCGGTATGCGCTGCCGTGACGATCCCTGTCTATGTCATGGTTCGTCCGCAAGGAAAAAGCTTTGTTTATTCCGCAGCCGATAGAGAAAAAATTTTAGCGGAAATCGCTTATCTACGCGATGAAACTCAAGCCTATGGTATTGTGTTTGGTGCTTTAACCGCACAACATCAAATCGATATCGACTTACTCAATAAAGTTATTGACTGTAAAGGTCGCTTAGCCCTGACTTTTCATCGCGCCATCGATGCCAGTATTGATCCCATCGCAAGCTATCAAACCTTATTACAATATCCTGCGATTGATCGGGTACTAACTTCTGGAGGAGCCGATACGGCGATGGCGGGTCTGGAAATTTTGTGTACCCTAGTGCAATTAAATCAAGGTCATACTCATGCTACTATTTTAGCGGGTAGCGGTATTACACCAAATAATGCGGCGACTATTATTCAAGAAACGGGGGGCAACGCTATTCACGTTGGCACTGGTATTCGCAGCAATGGCAAGCTCGACCCTGTTAAATTGCAACAACTTAGGCAATTAAAAAGCCATTGATTTTCTTATGAAATTTCGGTATGGTGACGCCTTTCTATATATGCGGAGAGGTGGCTGAGCGGTCGAAAGCGCACGCCTGGAAAGTGTGTATACGTTAACTCGTATCGCGGGTTCGAATCCCGCCCTCTCCGCCAAAATTGCCCCACCTTCTCGTCTTTCCGGAAAGTGCGTAGCACTTATCCGGAATCCATATATTTTTTCCTGGTTTCCGGATATTGGCTACGCCAATTCCGGAAAGACGGATGAAATGATTGGTATTGAACATCGTTATAGGTGCCAACCTATATGTCGGCCCGCAATAGCGACGCTATCCACCGTTTTTTTTGTTCCCATCCTCGCCTGCTTTCACAATTGTTTAAATTTTCACCCTTTATCTTATCTCGGTTATATTCTTACTAGCATCGACTTTGGAACACAGGTATAATTCCGGCTTCTATGGTGGTTAGCGCTGGTCCCCTTGCGACACGAAATTATGAACCCCGCCAGGTCCGGAAGGAAGCAACGGTAATAATGGATGTGGGTGCCGAGGTTAGGCTAGCGTTCGCCACCCTCCATTAGACTTGAAGTCTATTGATGAACCGAGAGCAAGAATGGCACACCAAGTTTTAGCCCGAAAATATCGCCCTAAAAATTTTGCTGAATTCGTGGGACAACAACATGTTGTTCAAGCCTTAACCAATGCCTTAACTAACAATCGCTTACATCATGCCTATTTACTCAGCGGCACTCGGGGCGTAGGCAAAACGACTTTAGGTCGTATTTTAGCAAAATGTTTTAATTGTGAACAAGGCGTAACCGCTACCCCTTGCGACCAATGCCCTGCTTGTCTGGATATCAACCAAGCGCAATCGATCGATTTAATTGAAATCGATGCCGCATCGAATACGAAAGTGGAAGATACACGCGATTTGCTCGACAATGTTCCTTATCGCCCTGCTCGCGATCGTTATAAAGTCTATTTGATCGATGAAGTTCATATGCTTTCTAAGCATAGTTTCAATGCGTTACTGAAGACACTTGAAGAACCTCCTGAGCATGTAAAATTTATTTTAGCGACCACCGATCCACAAAAATTACCCATCACTATTTTGTCGCGCTGCTTACAATTCCATCTGAAAAATATGTCAGTGGAACAAATCGTTACTCATTTAACGGCGATTACCGTCAAAGAAAATATCCGTGCCGATAAAGAAGCGTTGCTTTACATTGCTCAAGCCGCCGATGGTAGTATGCGCGATGCCTTAAGTTTACTCGATCAATCGATCGCTTATAGTGGGGCCAATGTCACGGGCAGCGCTACCCGTAATATGCTGGGCTTGATCGATAATCATTATATTCAGCAATTATTGCTCGCTTTACAGGCTAATAATGGCAATACAATTATTTTTATAATCAAAGCGATAGCTGAAAATGGTGATGAGTTTTATGAAGTCTGTAATAGTTTACTGGAACAGTTAACGGCGATCGCCATGGCACAGGTTATTCCCGATTCCAGCAGCGATGCGAACATCAAACAATTGGCCCAGATGTTTACGCCAGAAGCTATTCAACTCTATTATCAAATCGCTTTAATAGGCAAACGCGATTTAACCTTAGCACCTAGTGCGCAAAGTGGCTTTGAAATGCTCATGTTGCGCATGCTCGCCTTTACGCCGCTCGAAAAAGCCAAACCCAATTTGGAAAATAATACCTTGCCGCCCACAGAATTAGCAAACGCCTCTATTCCTGCGGCTAGCGCTGCCCTAACTGCAACAGGGGCACCCGCGATCGAGTTAAGCACAGCCGAAGATTGGCACTCGATCATCAAACAATTAAATTTAACCGGTGTAACTGCCGTTTTGGCGCAACACTCGGCATTGAAAAGTCATCAAGAGGATAAATTAATTTTACAAGTAGAACCGAGTCATGGTGCGATGGTTAATGAAAAATTACAACAACGTCTTAATAGTGCACTTAATGATTATTACGGGAAAGCTATTATATTAGAAATCGAAGTTTGCCAACCCGCTAATGAATCGATCGCGGCTAAACAACAACGCCATCATAACGAAAAATTGCTTAACGCGAATCAAGCGATCCAAGCCGATCCCTATGCTCAAGATATTTTGGCGGCGTTTGGCGCGCAATTGATCCCTGAATCGATTATCAGTAAATAAAGAGGAAGTATCATGAAACCCAACTTAAATAAATTAATGCAACAAATGCAAAAAATGCAAGAAGATATGCTCAATCGTGAAGTGACGGGTGAAGCAGGTGCTGGATTAGTGAAATATACGGTAAAAGGCGATCATCAACCGAGTAAATTAGAGATCGATGATAGTTTATTACCCGGCTTATCCGCTGAAGATAAAGAAATGTTAATTGATTTATTGATGAGCGCCTATATAGACGCGAATAACAAATTAAATACGGGTTCGAAAGATATGCTCAGCGGCATGAGTGCTGGTTTGCCAGGTGGGCTTGGTAAATTATTGGGTGGTTAATGGCACTTTATAGCCCCAAAATCGATCAATTAATTGAAACCTTGCAAGCATTACCGGGCGTTGGCCCTAAATCAGCGCAGCGAATGGCATTTTATTTATTAGAACGCAATCGCATCGGTGGCAATGAGTTAGCCGCCGCCTTAAAAACGGCAATGGCCGATATTAAACATTGTCAACGCTGCCGCAATTTAACTAAAGATATTATCTGCCACTTTTGTAGCAATCCTAATCGCGGCGAAGGGTTATTGTGTATCGTGGAAACCCCTGCCGATGTATTAGCGATTGAACAGACTCATAATTATCGGGGTTTATATTTTGTATTAATGGGGCATCTCTCACCGTTAGATGGCATTGGTCCCAGCGAAATTGGTATTGATTTATTGATTCGCCGCTTAGATGAAGAAAATTTCGATGAAATTATTTTAGCCACTAACTCGACTGTTGAAGGTGAAGCGACCGCTCATTACATCAGCAAGTTAGCCAAAGACCGACAAGTAAAAGTTACCCGTATCGCTCATGGAGTACCATTAGGTGGCGAATTAGAATATATCGATGGCGGCACCCTCGCCCATGCTTTTGCTGGCCGTATCGAAATTTAAATTGATCACCTCACTCTTAAAATTTTACTATCTTTAATAAATGGAAGTCTTTGTAAACTCTTCGTAAATTTTGTGATAAGATAAGGGCAAATTAACAATCAGTGCTATCCGAAGCCTTCACGGATAATACGAGAATTATAAAAAATGAACAGTTTCTTTACGGAATCTCAGTTTTGCCAATTGCCTGGCTTATTGCTGTGGAAAAATTTAGACTCTAGTTATCGTCTTAGTAATTTAAATACTGCTAAAATTTTTGGATTTAAGGATGTAGCCGATATCATCGGCATCATGGATTATGATATTCGCTGCAAAGCGGCTGAAAATGCTCATATTTGGATCGCCCAAGATCAACAAGTCATCGATAGTCGTAAGAAATTGAATGCGATTGATGTACATTCCTATGCAAATGATGAAATCAAAGCGGTTTTTTATGAAAAAGCCCCATTAGTTTTTGATAACCACGTTGTGGGGGTTCAATGTATCTCACATGAACTCGATAAAAATTTTCATCGCTTACTACATGAACAATTATTGAAAAAAAATAAAGTCTTGCAAACATATTATATTGTTTCACGCTTTACTGAATTTGATTTGACGGTGCGCGAAAGTGAATGTTTATATTTTTTCATGCGCGGCAAATCCACTAATATTATTGCAAATACGTTGTCCCTTTCACCACGTACAGTAGAAAGTCACACGGAACGGATCAAGCAAAAAATGCAATGTAAAAATAAACCTGAATTCGTAGAAAAAGCAATTAATTTAAATTTGAATATGTATATATTACGTAGTTTAGTCGACAAAGATATAATCTAATTTCATAAAAGTAGCATTTTTTGTTTTAAGTGTTGAATTTGATCGCGAATTTGAGCGGCTTCTTCAAATTCTAAATTGCGGGAATGCTGATGCATTTTTTTCTCTAATTGTTTCAATTTATTTAACAATTGCTCGGGATTCAATGATTCATATTGCGCGATATCTTCCGCTACTTGTTGATAGCTTTTACCCTTGCCTTTGCGCACTTCCGCTCTTGCCCCTTCCATGACATCGGTAATTTTCTTTTGAATACCGGCAGGGGTAATACCATGAGCCTGGTTAAATTCATGTTGTAATTTACGGCGTCTTTCCGTTTCTCCTATCGCACTGCGTATGGCAGGTGTTATGCGATCGGCATATAAAATGGCTTTGCCATACAAATTACGTGCGGCACGCCCAATGGTTTGGATGAGTGAACGTTCCGAACGTAAAAAACCTTCTTTATCCGCATCTAAAATAGCGACCAACGAAACTTCGGGCAAATCCAAACCTTCACGTAATAAATTGATGCCGACTAATACATCAAATTTACCTAAGCGTAAATCACGAATAATTTCCATCCGCTCAATGGTATCGACATCGGAATGTAAATAACGAATTTTCACTCCATTTTCATGGTAATATTCAGTTAAATTTTCCGCCATTTTTTTTGTAAGTGTCGTCACCAAAACCCTTTCTTCACGTTGTACACGCAGAGTAATTTCCGATAATAAATCATCGACTTGAGTGCCTATAGAACGTATTTCCACTTCGGGATCGAGCAATCCTGTCGGTCGAACCAATTGTTCGACGATTTGCCCCGCATGTTCTACTTCATAAGGACCGGGAGTCGCTGAAACAAATACGGTTTGCGGCATAATTTGCTCGATTTCCTCAAATCTTAAAGGACGATTATCTAATGCTGATGGCAAACGAAAACCATATTCGACTAACGTTTCTTTTCGAGAGCGATCGCCTTTATACATAGCACCTAATTGCGGTACCGTGACATGCGACTCATCGATAATCAGCAATGCATCACTGGGTAAATAATCGAATAACGTGGGTGGGGGTTCACCCGCTTGCCGTTCTGATAAATAGCGAGAATAATTTTCAATCCCCGAACAATAGCCTAATTCGAGCATCATCTCGATATCAAATTTGACTCGCTGCTCTAATCGCTGAGCTTCTACCAATTTATTATTATCTTCTAATTGCTTGAGTCGTTCTTTTAATTCTTCTTTAGCCGCATCGATAGTTTTTAAAATAGTTTCTCGAGGAGTAACATAATGGGTTTTAGGATAAATAGTATAACGGGGTAATTTTTGCAGTATCTCACCCGTTAGGGGTTCAAATAAACTGATCGTTTCGATTTCATCATCGAATAACTCGATGCGTACGGCTTCATTATCCGCTTCTGCTGGGAAAACATCGATCACATCTCCTCGCACCCGATAAGTACCGCGAACCAAATCAACTTCATTGCGAGTATATTGTAATTGAGTCAAACGCTGCAATACTTCGCGTTGCGTTAAGATATCCCCGCGACGTAAATGTAATAACATTTTCATATACGATTTAGGATCGCCCAACCCATAAATAGCCGACACTGACGCCACAATAATCGCATCGCGGCGCTCCATCAATGCTTTAGTCGCCGATAAGCGCATTTGTTCAATATGGTCATTAACGGCAGAATCCTTTTCTATAAAAGTATCGGAAGCAGGGACATACGCCTCGGGTTGATAATAATCATAATAAGAAACGAAATACTCTACCGCATTATGTGGAAACAATTCGCGCATTTCACCATACAATTGCGCAGCCAGAGTTTTATTCGGGGCTAGAATCATAGCCGGTCGTTGTACGTGTGCGATGACATTAGCCATCGTAAAAGTTTTACCTGAACCGGTAACTCCCAGTAAGACTTGTGAAGCTAATCCATTTTGTAAGCCTTCGATCAATTGTTGAATAGCCTTGGGTTGATCACCAGCGGGTTGATTATTCGATGTTAAAGCAAAGGTTTTACTCATCGCAAAATTATAGCATGGAAATGGGTAAATATTAAGCAAAGCCTTATCTTTTTAATAGCATGTTAGTAGTGAATATGTTATTTTAATGCCCTAACGATGGTAGTTAATTTTACAATGATTGTAATATAGTTATGACTTTAAAACCTTTTATCAAAAAACCTATTATTCTTTGTTGCTGCATTGTCTTACTCATATTATTAACTTTAGCTTTTTGGCCGAAAACAATCACCCAACAAAAACCGTTAGCACAAGCGGTTAAAGTTTCTGCCGTTATTCAAAAACCGATGCCGGTAATTATCGAGATGCCAGGCACCGTGGTCCCTGCCAAAACGGTATCGATTAAATCACAAGTCGCTGGTACGGTAAAAAATGTCAATTTTCATTATGGCGATATTATCAAAGCTGGACAAGTATTATTTGAAATAGATCCTGCACCCTTTAACTCAGCGCTCAAAGAAGCGCAAGCTAATTTGGCGCAAGATAAAGCGTTGCTACATTCATTAACCAATGATTTAAGCCGTTATAATGTTTTATATAAAAAAGGTTATGTCAGTACTCAACAACAAGAGCAGGCTCAAGCTCAATATAATGCCCAAATTGCTAAACTCGCAGCTGACCAACAAACGGTAACGCAAGCGAAAATATCTTTAAGTTATACTAATATCACTGCTCCCATCGATGGTAAAACGGGAAATGTCTCGGTTAAACCGGGCGATTTAATTGGTGTCAATGATCCCCAACCGTTGGTCATGATTAATCAAATTAATCCCATCGAAGTCGATTTCTATTTACCTCAAGGTAAATTACCTAAATTACGTTTTTTTCATAGCCAACAAGCCGTGAATGTAGAAATATGGAATGAAAAATTAACCACCCGATTAGCGATCGGGCAATTATCGTTTATCGATAATCAAATCGATAGCACGACTGGCACGATTTTATTAAAAGCCACGATTGAAAACTCCACTCATAAATTATGGCCGGGCCAAATGGTGGCGGTGAAATTAATTTTAACGATAGAGCCCAATGCCATCGTGATCCCAACTAAAGCGATCCATACTGATCAACAAGGTAACTTTGTATTTTTAGTTAAACACAGTCACGCGATCGTCACTCGCATCAAAGTGGATAGACAAATTGGCACAGAGGCTATCATTAGTTCTGGTTTAAAAGCGGGTGAAACGATTATAGCGATCGCCTCACCTGATTTAACGGATAATAGCTTAGTTAAAATAGAGTAAAATTCAGTGAATTTTTCTAAACTTTTTATTCACAGGCCCGTTGCCACCACGATTTTAACGCTAGCTTTAGTGCTAGCGGGATTAATCGCTTTTTTTAATTTACCTATCAGTGAATTGCCTAATATCGACTTTCCGACGATTGTAGTCTCTGCAAGCTTACCAGGCGCCGATGCGGAAACGATGGCAACGGCCGTCGCCCGCCCTTTAGAAAAAGAATTAAGCACTATTGATGGCATCGACTCTATGAGTTCCATTAGCTCAGCAGGCTCCACGCGTATCACGTTGCAATTTTCGTTAGATCGCGATATTGATGCGGCTGCTCAAGATATCCAATCGGCTATTTTACAAGCGACGCGATCTTTACCGACAGGTATGCCTAATCCACCGACGATTAAAAAAGTGAATCCCGCTGATTCGCCCATTTTATATTTAGCTTTAACCGCCGGAAATGTTTCGCTAACTAAATTAGATGATTATGCAGAGAATTATATTGCACCCGAATTATCGATGTCAGATGGCGTCGCCGATGTCAATGTTTATGGCGCCCAACAATATGCCGTGCGTATTCATTTAAATCCTTATGCCCTTAGTAACCGCAATTTAAGTATGGATGACATTGCCAATGCAATTCAAAATTTAAGTGTCAATCAGCCCAACGGTACTCTGCAAACGGATGGTTACTACCATTTGATTAAAGCTAAAGGTCAATTAAATAATGCCGATGAATTCAATAATGCGGTGATCACCTCTGTTAATCAAGCACCCGTAAGATTAAAAGATATTGGCTATGCCATCAACAGTATTGCTAATGATAAAGCAGCGACTTGGTACAATAACCAAACCGCCATTGCCTTATCGGTGGAGCGTGAACCGGGTTCGAATACGGTAGCAGTCGTAAACCAAATTAAAAAATTATTACCCGGCATCATTAAAAAATTACCGGCAGGATCAAAATTATATATCGTTCACGATCGTTCGGTCTTTATCGACCAATCCATTAAAGATATGGAATACACCCTTTTATTCGCTATATTACTAGTGATGATCGTCATATTTTTATTTTTTGGTTCTTTTTCTCCAACGTTAATTACAATTTTATCGTTACCCATTTCGGTAATCGCCACATTTGGTTTTATGTATGTATTTGGCTATAGCTTAGATAACTTATCATTAATGGGCTTAGTATTAGCGGTAGGATTTGTGATTGATGATGCCATTGTCATATTAGAAAATATCATTCGCCATATGGAACAAGGCAAAGATAAATTAATGGCGAGCTTAATAGGTTCTAAAGAAATTGGTTTTACGATTATTTCAATGACTATTTCATTAGTCGCCGTATTTATCCCTATTTATTTCATGCAAGGTTTAATCGGCCGTTTATTTCATGAGTTCGCCACGGTCGTCTCTATTAGTATTTTAACGTCAGGGCTCGTGGCATTAACCTTAATACCGATGTTATGTAGTAAGTTTCTAGCCTTAAAACACCAGCACGCTTCGGTATCTAATACCTGGTTCGAACGTGGGTTTGTACGCTTCAAAAATTATTATGCTATTTCTCTGCAATGGTCGATCGAGCATAAAAAAATAGTGTTAAGCTTAGCTACTCTCTTATTGATAGCTACCGGCATATTATTTTATATGATCCCAAAAGGTTTTATCCCTAATGAAGATGCGGACATTATTTTTGGTACGGTAGAAGCGCCGCAAGGAGTGACTTTCCCTGAATTCGTCGCTCGTCAACAGCATGCAGCGGATATTATTCAACAAAATCCGAACGTAGGAGGATTACTTTCTTCCGTCGGCCAAGGTGAAGGAGGAGTAAATAGTAGCAATGTCGGACGACTCATCATCCACCTTAAACCTTTGAGCTCTCGTCATCAACGCGCCGATCAAATCATTCGTGATTTACGCGATAAATTAAATAATATCGTGGGATTAGGAATATTCTTAGTTAACCCACCTGCTATTCGTATCGGCGGCCACAGTAGCAGCAGTACTTACCAATATGTATTACAAGGCACCGATTGGAACAGTGTCGAAAATGCGGCAAAAATTATGCAGGAAAAAATTGCTGCAATTAATGGTATAAAAGATGTTGATAGCGATCTTGAAATGAATAATCCCGAATTAACCTTACATATTTTACGCGACAAAGCGGCCGCTTTAGGTATTACACCTGCTCAAATCGAAAACGCTTTATATTTAGCCTACAGTAGTGCTCAGATTACCACCATCATGGCTTCTAGTGGCACTTATGATGTATTGTTGGATGTTGATCCCGCTTACCAACATAATGTCAGCGACCTCAATTCATTACCCTTAAAAACCGCGAATGGCCAAATGGTACCTTTGTCGACCGTCGTCACCATTCAAGAAACTGCTGGCCCGCTTTCGATCAATCATTCAGGCCAATTACCCGCGGTGACTTTATCCTTTAATTTAGATATCGGTGAATCGCTCGGTACCATCACGACTCAAATCGAAACTGTTGCTAAAAGCACTTTACCTGACGACGTCAGTGGCTCATTTGCAGGCTCAGCTCGTACATTCCAACAATCCTTCAAAACCTTGCCAATCTTATTACTATTCACTATTTTGGTAATCTATGGCGTATTAGCCATTTTATATGAAGATTTTTTTCACCCTTTAACGATATTAACTGCCTTACCCTTCGCCGGCTTTGGCGCTTTATTTGCTCTTAAAATCTTTCATCAAGAATTGGATATCTTTAGCTTTATCGGGTTAATTTTATTAGTCGGCTTAACCAAGAAAAATGGCATCATGATGGTAGACTTTGCCCTCGACGCTGTACGTGAACGACAATTATCTGCCCATGCCGCGATTACCGAAGCGTGTTTAATCCGTTTCCGGCCAATCATGATGACGACAGCTTGCGCCTTAGTCGCGACTTTACCGTTAGCATTAGGTATCGGTGCCGGCGGAGAAGCGCGAATGGGCTTAGGTATCGCTGTAGTCGGCGGCTTATTCTTTTCGCAATTAATTACGTTATATATCACACCGATATTTTATTTATTGATGAGCCAATTAAAAAATAAATTACTAAGGCGTGTTTACCATTGATGCTCGTAGCGAAAAAGCGTAGGGTAAGCAATGGTAAACACGCCCTAACCCGCTCAAGCCTTGATCCCTCATCTTTAATGTAAAAAATTGATCGCTGTAAATAACAGGGCTTTTGTTGAACAGCAACATAGGATATTATTACGCTATGAAATTATCGCAACGCGTCAATGCCATTAAACCTTCGCCTACCACCAGTATTTCGGCCAAAGCTATTTTATTGCAAGAACAAGGGGTTGATATCATTTCGTTAAGTTGTGGCGAACCGGACTTCGATACCCCTGAACATATTAAACAAGCGGCCATCCAAGCCATGGCAGAAGGGAAAACCAAATATACAGCCGTCGAAGGCACCACTGAATTGAAATTGGCAATTCAAACTAAATTCAAACGCGAAAATAATTTATCTTATGAGCTGGACCAAATCATTGCCTCAGCAGGCGGAAAACACTCCATTTTCAACGCCTTGGCAGTTCTAGTTGATAATGGAGATGAAGTTATTATTCCCGCTCCGTATTGGGTATCTTATCCAGACATTACCTTAATGATGGGTGGCAAACCCGTCTACATCAATACCACAATTAAGAGCCGTTTTAAAATCACTCCAGCGCAGTTGCGCGCCGCCATCACTGCCAAAACTAAATTATTGATTTTAAATAGTCCGTCCAATCCCACCGGTTCAGCTTATAGTCGCGCCGAATTAGCGGCCTTAGCTGAAGTATTATTAGATCATCCTCAAGTGTTTATTTTAAGTGATGATATTTATGAGCATATCCTGTGGACCGAAGAAAAATTTAGCAATATTGTTAATGCTTGCCCAGACTTAATGGACCGCACTATTGTCATGAATGGTGTGTCTAAAGCTTATGCCATGACAGGATGGCGTTTAGGTTATGTCGGCGGTCCGCTCGAAATCGTCAAGGCAATGAAAAAATTGCAATCGCAAAGCACTTCTTGCCCCTGTTCTATCTCTCAAGCGGCAGCGACTGCTGCCTTAAATGGCGACCAATCTTTTATCCAAACTTTGCATAGCGTCTTTAAACAACGCCATGATTATTTCATCCCTGCTTTAAATACGATTGAGGGGATCCATTGCGAAAAAGCCGATGGCGCTTTTTATGCTTTTGCCAACGTAGAAGCGTTAATCAAACGTTTGCCCGGCATTAACAATGACTTACAACTCACTGAAATGCTTATGGAAAAATCTCGCGTAGCCGTTGTCCCTGGCTCTGCTTTTGGCTTGGCAGGTTATATCCGTTTATCCTATGCCACCAGCATGGAAGATTTAGAGCGGGCTATCGCACAATTGCAACAAACGCTAAATACTTAAATTTATTAAGCTTGGCTAGCTTAAGCAATAAGCTTACTAATTTTACTTATAAAACTTAAAATTTTACTCGTAAAAAGTCGCTTAGAAATGTCCTTAAGTATTGCCTAAATGGTTCATATAGATTATTATACGCGGCTTAGAAGTTCTACTCCCCGATAGCTCAGTCGGTAGAGCAAATGACTGTTAATCATTGGGTCGTTGGTTCGAGTCCAACTCGGGGAGCCAATCTAGAGGTGTCGGCATATTCAAGAATAAAATAGATAAGCGCTCAATTAGCGCGGTAAATAACATACCATTTATGGACTTCACCTAAGGATTCCCAAGTTCCTTTAAATCCAGCCTGCATAATAAATCCTTCTCCCGCTGAAAATATCCGATGCTCTCCTTCCTGATTGGTAAGTTTTACTTTACCTGACGCAAGAACACATAACTCATCGGTATCAAAATTACAATTAATGATACCGTTTGTTCCTGACCATATACCTATGCTTACAATCGATTTTCCACTCGCTTCATATTCAGTCAATTGGTTATAAATTTCTCTTCCATTTGTTTCTTCTATAGGATATAAATCACCATTTTTTGGGTCAAGATTTTTTGGATCCAGCGTTATAATATATTTCATTTTTATTTTCCTCAACTTAATTAAGCCACCCATGGCAGACTAGTAACCAAATATTTCAAACCTTTATCCGCAACGAGATTTAACAACTTTACTGTGCATCCTCGTTTTAATAATCCAAAGACAGGAATTTTTCCAGCTGCTCCACGACCGCGTTTGCCTTTACGGACACCACCAAAATAGGATTCATCCACTTCGATTTCGCCACTAAGCAAGGTTTGATCTTCAATATTTTCAGCAATCACTTTACGTAATTTTTGATAACATAAATGAGCGTATAAAGTGACCCCCGTGTCTAGACCGGGGTTTAAAAAAATTTTAGACCATTTCAGTCTTCATACAGTTAATAACAATTTCCTTTCCTGCTCGAAGTATACATCAGCAGGCCTTTTATAATCTAGTGCCTGGTGCCAACGCCTATGATTATAAAATTCAATGTAAGCACCAATAGACTTTTTTAACTCCTTGATGCTTGTGTATTCATTTAAATAAAACTTCTCTTGTTTCAAACTACGCCAAAAACGTTCAATGTAAATATTATCCTTGCATCGACCTTTACCTGTCATGCTGATTTTGATATCGTGTTCACATAAAAAACTTACCCAATCATCGCTAGTAAACTGTGAAGCCTGATCGCCGTTAATTATTTCTGGCTCACCTGTTTCTAATCCTATTTTTAACGCATCAATACAAAACTCTGTTTCCAACGTAGTGGATAACGACCAACCTACAACATATCGACTGTATACGTCAATCCACGCAACCCAATACACAAAACCATCCAACATGCGTAGATACGTGATATCAACCATCCACGCTTGATTAGGACGCGCGATCGTTATATCTCTCAACAAATAAGGATGTACTGCATGTAATTTATTACGACGACTCGTATTAGGCCCTGGAAATAGCGCTTTTACGCCTCCTAGTACCATCAAACGATAGACACGTTTTCGATTTACATCCAGTTAATAAGCACCCCTTAATTCTTTCGTAATGCGTCGGTATCCATAGTAGGGATGCCTTTCCCATACTCCCCTAATCATATTTAAAACATCAATATCTTCGGCTTTTGCAGGCTTTTCTTCGTAATACAGTGTGCTGCGATTAATTCCCAATAATTGGCAACCACGCCTAACACTTAATTCTTCAGGTAACGATTTTATTAATCCTCTTCGTTGCTCTGCTGGAACTTGTTCCAAGCTTTTTTTAAAAAATCCCTCTCAATCGTAAGCTGACCTATTTTTTCATAGAGCTTGCTTTGCTCGCGCTCCAATTTAAGCGCCACTTCTCTAGTCGCTTTATCACTCTTAGCAAACAAATCTTCACCTTGTTCCAGCAGCTGCTTTTTCCATGTCTTCACCTGAGTCGGCGCAATATTATAGCGCTTACAAATATCATTTATTGTCATTTCATTTTTGATTGCCAATAAAGCAATCTCAAATTTTAATGTCGGTGACCACTTTGTATGTTTAGCCATTTTATCCTCCAGCCAGGGACTATTATGGCCTATATTTTTCAGTTCCGCTGGTCTAGTTTTCGGGGGGGCATTATAGAGAATACCGTATTTAATACCGTATTTTTCCCCAAAATAATTGCTTATTATTTATTATAATATCTTAGATAATTAAAAGAATAATTTTTATGTTATATACTACAGCAAACGCAAAAAGAAAAATATTTTCGGAATCGCGTGCGTTAGGAAATGATGATGAAAAAATTCCTCAATTCTATAATGCGCTTGCACATGAGTTTAAATTTTCTTCAAAAAATTCATTGATTTTTATCGTAGTTGCACATTTGGTTCATAGTCTCCCCTATTTTTTAGAACTTATCACGCAGTTAGGAAAAGTTGCTGCTATTATTCCTAAAGAATCTAATTATGTTGATTCAGTAAAAAACGATATCCAAGTTCTTTATCAAGAATGGATAGAGCACGGACTTAATAAAAAAATTTTACGAGAAAATCCTGAAATAACTAGAACTATTTTAACTAGAATTTTTAATGATCCTGCCAATCAACATCATCAATTTATCATATTAGATCATGGAGGATACTTTGCTCCATGTCTTAATATCTTATTAGAAAATCCCATCAAAATTCGACTTTCCGGTATTGTGGAACATACATGGAATGGAGAATTAAGATATCAAACATATTTGCAAGAAAATAATATTGATGATTTCCCTATTTTTTCTATAGCTCGCAGTAGAATAAAAGCTCAAGAAAGCCGCCCGGTGGCACAAAGTTTTATCGCCGCTTTAATAGCTATTATTTACGGCGGAAGTGGCCTTAATCAAGATTTTTATCGGCTCAAAAATATAACAATCGTAGGTTTTGGTAATCTTGGAAAAGAAATAGCTTTTTTATTATCAAAATTACTTGAAAAAACAGTAAATATAAAAATTTATGATTGTTCTTTTGAAGCTATTATTGAAGCTAAAAAATTTGGCTTTTTAGTAACAAATGAGCTGGAAAGCGCTATTGCTTCTTCAGATTTAATTATTACAGCGACAAGCGATATTGCGATTAGAAAAGAACATATCGAAGCAATGGAAAGTAATGCCTGTTTAGCCTGTGTAACTTCCCGAGATGATCAATTGGCAGAAGATTTATTAATAAATTTTGACATTAAAAATTGTAGTAATTCAGTTTCAGCATACCAACACAAGGAAAATAAAAAAATAATAAATGTTGCTTCACATGGCGCTTCTGTCAATTATCTCATTGGCTCAACTGCTCATCCTATAATACATGCCGTGTTAGGCGCAGCTTGTGTTGCTGCTGTGCGTTGCTATGAAATACAAAAAAATAAAACTAGCAAAAACTCTGCGAAAAATATGTATTTTCTTAGCGAGACTGACAATACTAGGCTAGAACAATTATATGAACAAATATTTAACCTCGAAAATTAATTAACCTACGAACCCTAATAAATGTTATTATTATGTGCCAATAGTATTAATTCATTTTTTCTTTCACATCCTAATTTTTTCTTTAAATAGTTTATTTGCATTTCTATAGTTCTAGGTGAGCGGTTTAAAGCTTTAGCGATTTGCTTGGCAGTACTGCCTTTACTTATCAGTTTAAGTATATTTAATTCTTTTAACGTAATTTTGACTTCACCCCAATAACCCCTAATAGTTAATTCTTTACCAAGATTGGCTAAAATACTTAACTCTTTAGCTTGATAATTTTTAGGTAAAATAAATTTTCTCTCCTTTGCTTTCTTAATAAGCAAAATAGCGCGATCTTTAAACTCTTGTGTAAATCTTATTAGTTTATCTAAATGGTTAAAATAATGGTTAAGTATTTGATGGTTACCTAAATGAGTACCAAAACAAAATACTTCAAAATAGCTTTTTTGAGCAACTGTTATGCTTAATGGATAATCAAAATTATGCAAATTTCTGGCATCATGAACAACTTGCTCATCCATAGTGCCCTGCCATAAGCATAAATTATAGCTCCCAACTTTAATTTCTTTTTTAGGTAATGGAACTTGGGTTTTATAAGAAGTAGCATAAAAATGGTCGTGCCAATTCATAGAACTATGAAGTTCAAACATTGACCCATCTTGAAACATTTGAGCATAATGAAAATAATTTAAATTTATTTCATTGAATAAGGGCTCACATATATTGGCAATATCTACCTGTGATTTTCTGACAAAGTGCTTTGTACCATAAGGGTTAAAGCTATCCATATGTAATTTTCTCTTATATTAACCTCCTAAACAAACAAAATTTTAAGAGGCTATAAACTTATTGATTTACTTAGGTTATAGGTTAAGGGTTCATTTCTGAAAAAACCAAAATATTCTCTCATTATAGTATAATGCCCCCCCGAAAACTAGAGCAGCGGAACTGAAAAATGTAGGCAATAATAGTCCCTGGCTGGAGGATAAAATGGCTAAACATAGAAAGTGGTCACCGACATTAAAATTTGAGATTGCTTTATTGGCAATCAAAAATGAAATGACAATAAATGACATTTGTAAGCACTATAATGTTGCGCTACTTAAATGAGAATTTGAAATAACTACGAATCATCACTTTTCATGATCAAGTTTGCAAATAACACACTAATTAAAACATTTTCCGATATCTTAATAAGAGCAAAGCACTTAGGATAGCAAATATAACTTCGAACAAATATAAATACGATACATCGAAAAATTTGCTGACCAAATACGTCACGGCATAAATCGTTAATATCACTATTCCCGATAAAGCATTGTAAGCCGCTTGAATACGACCTTGGAAATCCAATTGCGTTAATTGTTGAGCTTTCGTCATCACCACTGGCCAGCTGGCAAAACATAAGCCAATGATAAAATTCAACACACCCGCATCATATAAATCTCGGTTTATGGCAAATAAAGCAAAAGCAAAGGCTAATACAATATTAATAAAAAATAATATTTTGAATATGCCATATTTTTCCGTCATGCGCGGTACGACAAAATTACCCAACACCACGCCGATGGATAAAATCGCTTCGATAGCACCAAACTGTCCTACTGTGGCATGTAAAAAACGAGTTGCAAATGGTGCCGTTAATACCGGCACCATCATATACGAAACTAAACAAAAAACTTCTAAGGTGTAGGCAATTTGTATGGGTTTACTGTTTTTAATATAATGAAACCCCGCCAACACATCATCCATCACTTGTTTAGCATTCTCTATTTGGGTTGGTGTGACTTTTGTTAATGTGGTGATCCCATAAGCAAATAATAACGCTACAAAAAATAATCCGCCATCGATGATTAATGAACCTGTAATAGAAAATAAGGCAATACTAATACCCGCAAATGCCATCCCTGTCACATTACCACTTTCATAGGCGACATCGATAAAGGCATTGGCACGCAGTAAATGTTCTTCAGGAACAATTTCTCTAATTAAGGCAGTGACTGTCGGTAATACTAAACAAGAAACCAACCCTTCCAATAAAGAAATAAGATAAATTGCCCAGACGGAATGCCAATGCCACTCAATGATACCTAAAGCTAATAGTAAGATACCGCGAGATGAACAAGTAAATAAATAGATTCTTTTACGTGAAAATCGATCGACCAGCATACCCGCAAAAGGACTAAACACCACTGTCGGCAACCAAAAACAAGCCATTAAGATAGTAATCGCTCCTACCGTGTGTTGTTCTTGATAAACTAACCACGTCAACGCGATATAGCTCATGCCATAGCTAAACATCGATAAAAAAGCACTCGCCGAATAAAAACAAAACGAGGTACTTTCTAATAGTTGTCGATAACTCAAGTGGCGCATTTAATCCTTCGAAATATTAATGGTGTGTAAGTAAGACCATGAATGTAATAAATCATGCTCTTCATACCAACGATCACCAATATCGGTACGATAATAGCAATTAGGTAATAATATATTTTTAATTCGATCGTACGCCTCTTGTTGCGCTTCTCGCATCGATAACCCGCAGCCTACGACTATCAAAGCGGTACCACTCGAACCGGTTAATATCCATTGATCATTGATGAGTTTAACGTCTTCAATATGAATTCCCGATAAATCCTGTTTATCTTGAAAAACCACCACTGAATCTTTTGAATAACTTTGATACGTCTTTTCATCCCGAAAAGGATATGGTGGTACAACCACCCGTACACCAATTTGAAAGCCAGGCTTAACAGGGAACCGGGTCAATTCGCCTTTAGCTAATTGATAAAAAAATTCGCCGATCGACATGAGCATGCTTTCTTGTTGGATACTAATCGATGGATATCCAAAACGGCTGGTAAATTCTAAGGGAAAAACCCCTTCACTATTGACGATACAATTAATATCGATATAGCCCACATAACCTTCTTTAGCTAAAGTCGCTTCAAACTTCGCTAACGTCATAGAAAATAATTTATTAGGCTCCGACCAAAACATGGCGGTACCCATTTCACCGGTCGCTGGTCCTAAATTACCGGGAAATAATTTTTTATTTTCAAAATTGATATTGATAGGATAAGTAAATTGCTTACCATTAAAAAATGCTCCGACCGCAACTTCTACACCTAATACGCGACGTTGCAATTGAAAAATTTTAATTTCTTCTGCCCAAACGCGTTTATAGGAATCTAAAATACGACACACATCACTACCATCGTGTTCTTGACCAACAAACAATAAACGTTTAATATTTTGTGCTTCGCCACTGGGTTTTATGACATATTGGGCAGGATTCGCTTTGACATAAGCGATAGCTTTATCAAAATTATCAAATTCTTCATAAGGCAGGATCGCTACCCCATGTTTTTTTAATTCATTTTGGCCAAAACTGCGATCATCTTCCAAACGATCCGTGTAACTAGTGCCGCCAACGACTAATTTACCTTGTTGACGTAAAGTTTGCGCTAGTGTGCCATGACCCAATACATCATCGAGAATGATGACGTCAGCCCAATCTACATGAGGTTCCCAAGTCTCTACTTTTTCGATAAAGCCATCGCCGATATCCGCTTCTAATTTATTTTCAATAAAAAATCGTACCTGATGACCTTCTTTGGTACACTGCCACGCAATATCCGTAATCAAGGCATCTTTTGAAATAAATAATAATCGATAAGTCATCACCATATCCTTATATAGGGTTTTACTGTCGTCTAATCTAAAATTTTTCCAATTTGCATGATACTTCATTTCAAGGCTACACAGATAGTGAAAAAATACTATTTTGTAAGGCTTGATCCACAACCATTGTTTTAGTATGATCCACAATGACTACTTTGATTGTCATAGCGAGGGAAATATAAAATGACTATTAAACATACAAAAGCAACCATTGGGGTACGGCCACCCTTAAAATGGGCCGGTGGCAAATATCTCTTATTAAACCAAATTAAAACTTTACTACCAGCTGGTAAGCGTTTAGTGGAGCCATTTGCTGGTTCTTGTGTATTAAGCTTAAATACGCCTTATGCACATTATTGGGTAAATGATAGCAATCGCGATCTTATTAATTTTTATCAAACTTTAAAGTTAGAACAAGAGGCGTTTATTCGCCGAGCCAAACGTTATTTTACACAACGTTATAATAATGCCGAATCTTATTATCGTTTACGTGATGAATTTAACGATACGATGAATGTCAGTCGTCGCGCCCTCTTATTTTTATACTTGAATCGTCATGCCTTCAATGGTTTATGCCGCTATAATAATATGGGCCGCTTCAATACACCATTTGGCAGGTATGATAAAGCTTATTTCCCTGAACAAGAATTAAAAAATTTTATGGAACACAGTAGCAAAATGAAATTTACTTGCATGGATTTTAGTCGCGTCATTGAGCAAACCAAAGCTGGCGATATTATTTACTGCGATCCGCCTTATGTACCCTTGAGTAAAACAGCCAAATTTACTAAATATGCCGGTTTAAAATTTGAGCTAGAACAACATGAACATTTGGTCGAATTGTTACTAAAAGCAAAGGCCAGAGGCGTGCCAGCAATTATTTCTAATCATAGCGTGGTTTTTACCCGAGCATTATATGCCAAAGCCGACAAAATAAAAAAAATCAAAGTTCCGCGCTTTATCAGTTGTAATGGCAATGCTCGTAAACAAGTCAATGAATTATTAGCTCTCTATTTACCGAATTAATTGTTAACTCCTTGGCCGCACCCAAGGATACTTTCTGCACAATCTTACAAAAATTTTCTAAAGTCATTAGCCATTTCTTATCCTTTCTTTTATAATGTTTTTTTCTCAAAAGGGAGCCACTATGAGCAGGACTATCCAGCGTTTTATTTGCCTCATTATTTTAGCTATAGCCTATGTTCAGCTGAGTTATGCTTCGGATAGCGATCTCCAACAAGGATTAGATAAAATTATCGCGCATGCGCTCGGTAATCCTCATGTTGCCTTAAAAGTACAATCGATGGAGACCGGTAAAATTCTTTATAATCGTGATAGCGATAGTTATTTTTTACCCGCCAGCGTATTAAAAACCATTACTGCTTCGGCGGCATTACTTTACTTAGGCCCTAATTATCATTTTCATACGTTAATTTATACTGACAATAAAACTATTACTGCCGGAAAATTGCTGGGTAATGTGTATTTTGTCTTTAATGGCGATCCATTATTCAAAACTGAAGATTTACAAGCCATGGTACAACAATTAAAAGCCAAAGGCATTACGCAAATCAATGGCAATGTTTATATCGATTATAGCGGTTTCAGCGGCCAACGTTGGGGGCATGGCTGGATGTGGGATGATAAAAATACGTGTTTCTCTACCGGTGTTACCCCGTTAGTCATTAACCATAATTGCTTTCAAGTCAAAGTCAAAGGCGGTAAACGCGATGGCGCTGCTAGTTCGTTACAATTATTTTATCCTATGCCCTTTACCCCCGTGATCAATGAAACGAAAACCGAAGATAAAAAACCGCAATTTAGCCCCGATTATTGTCCATTAGATGTCGATGTTAGTGATGATAATCGCTATTATCTAAGTGGCTGTATTGCACCCGGTCGCGAATATACCTTATCTTTTGGTATTCAAAATGTATCGTTATATGCTCGCCAATTATTACAACAGTTATTTGCTCAAGAAGGTATTAAAATTGCTAGCCCAGTAAATGTCGCTGTCGCTAAAAATAAATATCTACTAGTGGATCATGAATCAAAACCCTTATCGGATTTATTACACCAAATGTTGAAAAAATCCGATAATTTAATTTCGGATACGTTATTAAAAACCATGGGTAGACAACATTACGGTGGTGTCGGTAGTTGGTATAGTGGAGTCACTGCCGTCAAAACGGTGTTGGAACAAGATGCTAATATTGATTTAAGCAAAGATATGATCGTTGATGGTTCAGGATTATCGCGTTACGATTTAATCACGGCCGATCAATTGTCGCATTTATTAAATTTTATGTATCACAATGAAAAGGTCGGCAAATACTTTATTAATGATTTACCAATAGCTGGTGTCGATGGGAGTTTAAAATATCGAAGTAATCCTGTTATTTATCAAAATGTCCGTGCTAAAACAGGAACCATGCAAGGCGTTTTAGCATTAGCGGGTTATATTCAAACTCGACAAAATCATATCGTTTCATTTGTATTATTGATGAATGGATTTACCGGTAAGTTTTATCCTTATTATTTCTTAGAGTCCGATATTGAAGAATATTTAGTGAAGAATGCGTAACAATTAGCTCTCTTTCCTCGTCATTCCCGCGCAGGCGGGAATCCAGAGATAAGATGAATATTTTCCTGGATCCCGGATATTGGCTACGCCAATTCCGGGATGACGAATGAAGGGTTGGTGGATTATCCACGCCGCCAAATCGTTTCGGCACCCTTATCTTCTAAAATAATACCTTGCGCTTTTAATTCGTCACGAATACTATCAGCTCGCGCCCAATTTTTATCTTGTTTGGCTTGAGTGCGTTCCGCAATTAAATTTTCAATCTGTTGCGTATCAGCCACTTCCCCTTGTAATACTGTTGCCGGGTCTTGCTGTAAAATACCTAAAATAGAGCCTAAATAACGTAAAATAGCGGCTAATTGACTCGCTTCTGCTTTATCTGTTTCGCGTACTTTATTGATATCTCGCACTATGTCAAATAATACGGCGATGGCCACCGGCGTATTAAAATCATCATCCATCGCCTCAACAAAACGTTGTTCATAGCTAGTATTCTTTTCTGCTTCAATGATCGGTAAATCACGTAAAGCCATATAAAAACGTTCTAACGCTGTTTGGGCATTATGCAAATTATCTTCAGAATAACTAATCGGGCTACGATAATGACTCGCCAACATGAAATAACGGATCGCTTCACCCGAGAATTTCTGCAATACTTCACGAATAGTAAAAAAATTTCCTAGCGACTTTGACATTTTTTCTTTATTAATTTGCACTAATCCGGCATGCATCCAGATATTGGCAAAATGACAGGCATTAGCGGCTTCTGATTGTGCAATTTCATTTTCGTGATGTGGAAATTGTAAATCTAAACCCCCACCATGAATATCGAATTGTTTACCTAAACAATGTTTTGCCATCACAGAACATTCGATATGCCAACCGGGTCGCCCTTTACCCCACGGTGAATCCCAACTGGGTTCTCCGAGTTTAGCTAATTTCCATAATACAAAATCCAATGGATCTTGCTTCGCATCTTGAATAGTAATACGTTCACCCGAACGCAAACTATCAATATCTTGATGGGATAATTTTCCATACCCTGAAAATTGGCTGACTTGATAAAAAACATCGCCATTGGTACCGACATAGGCAAAACCCGTGTCGATTAACGTTTGAATCATGGCGATCATCCCCTCGATATGATTGGTAGCGCGTGGTTCTTGAGTCGGTGGCAATACCGCTAAATTTTTTTCATCTTCATGCATGGCAGCGATAAAGCGTTCGGTTAAATGATGAATAGCCTCTTTATTTTCATTGGCACGGGCAATGATTTTATCATCCACATCGGTGATGTTATGCACATAGTTAACTTCATAACCGCGATAACGAAAATAACGTGCCACCATATCAAAGGCAATCATACTGCGGGCATGGCCGATATGACAATAATCATAGACGGTAATACCGCAGACATACATACTGACTTTATCTGGCCGTACAGGAGTAAAGATTTCTTTTTCTTTGGTTAACGTATTAAAAATTTTTAACATGATCCCGTCTTTTTTTGCTTAGAGTTTTATATTAAACCGTTGTGTTAATTTTTCCACGCCCAATAATTCAGTAATATTACCTAACTCTGGACCATGTAATTCACCCGTTAACGCGACTCGTAATGGCTGGAATAAATCTTTGCCTTTCACGCCTGTTTGCTCTTTAACAGTATTCGCGATGGCTTTAAAATCCGTCGCAAATTTTGTTACGGCTTCACTCGCCACAACAAAAACTTTAGGATCGGTAGCTGATAATATGGTCCTCGCCTCATCATTAAAAATTAATTCGGCAAATAAAATCGTTGCCCAGTGTTCCGCTTCTTGGGGGAATAACACATTGGTTTGCATCGTTTGAATAAATAGTGTTTTTTTATCTGCGGGAATTAATTCGCGCGTTGTTGGTGTCAACCATTGCCAAAAAGTTTCACTATCGGCATGCAACACGGCTTCTTTTTGCCAAAAGCGTAATTGCTGTTCATCAAAACGCGCAGGAGATTTACTCAACCCCGTTTCTGTAAAAGCTGCGGCTAACCCAGCGATATCATATAAGGTATTATCCGCATAATAATGACCTAAGCGCGCGAGATAATTTAATACGGCACTAGGAAAATAACCCATGTCACGCAAATCTTGAATTCCCATACTCCCATTACGTTTAGATAATGGAGCACCATCTTGACCTAAGATTAAAGAAATATGGCCATAGCGAGGTTCACGTAGCCCTAACGCTCGAGCAATGGCTAATTGACGTGGTGTATTGGTTAAATGGTCTTCGCCCCGCAATAAATGCGTGATCCCCATCAACGCATCATCGATGGCATTCGCGAACATAAAGGCAGAACCACCATCGGCCCGGCGAATAATAAAATCACCAATATCATCTGCTTGGAAAATTTGCTTACCTTTGACCATGTCATCGAATTCAATCACACCTTGCGATGCAATATTAAAACGTAATGCTGGTTGACAGCCTTGCGCTATTTTTTCCGCGATTTTTTCCGGCGATAATCCACGACAAGTCCCCGCATAGCGTGGCGCTTTACCGCTGACTCGCTGTAATTTACGGCTGAGCGCTAATTGTTCTTCGCTGCAAAAACAAGGATAAGCTAAGCCTTGTGCTTGTAATTTAGCATAGTACTCTTCATAAATAGCTCTACGTTGTGATTGCCAATAAGGACCATGAGGTCCACCAATGTCAGCACCCTCTTGCCAATCGCAATTTAACCAACGTAAATCGACCATCAAAGCTTGGGTATATGCTTCTAATGAACGCTCTTCGTCGGTATCTTCAATCCGCAATAAAAATTCGCCCTGCGAATGACGTGCTAACAATACATTGAATAAAGCCGTGCGCGCTCCACCAATATGTAAATAACCTGTCGGACTCGGGGCAAATCGTGTTTTTATTTTAGGCATAACTCCCACTTGCCTCATTTGGAGGCGCTGCAGCGCTCGCTGCTAAACATGCTTTTAAAAAATATAATTGACCATATTTACAATACAGATCACGACAATCATGGTCGACTCGCCATAACATTTCTTGATAACACGCATCGCTACTCATGCCTTCACCAAAAATAAAGCCATCATTAATATAGGCGCTAAAACTACGACTATTTGACAATTTGTAAGCTTGTGAAAGCGTATCACCCAAAAAGAAATATCCACTGGATAATATCGCAATCAATCCAATGATTGAAGCCCATAACTTAATTTTTCGCTGTTTTTTAGAGCTGTTATCATAAATAACGAGCGTGCTAGCAATTTTATCATGCCACCCTTGTTTATGGTCATCCCAAAGAATCCATAAAAAACCAAAACCAAAAGGTAACAATGAAATAAAATAGGCGACATAGCGGGCCACTATTTGCCACCAATCAGGTTTTTTGCCCGTTTTACGGTCGACAATTTTAGCCGAAATTAATATTTTTCCTGGCGAAGCGGAACGAAAGAACCAAAATCCGATAGTCATGATGGCCGGTAATAACCACCACAATAAAGAACCCATAACACCTTGTTCACTATCCGGCATATTTAAATAATCGATACCAAAGATACTAAACAAAATCACTAAAATAAATAATGAGATCCACAGCGTATCAATAATACTCGCCCATAAACGGGCAAAGAAACCTACATAATGGTAAGCAATCGTGGAATGTGAAGTCTTTGCCATGGCATATCGTCCTACACTGCCACCGTATTATCATCCGCATCGGTTTTATGGTGGTTCGCAAGATAAGTATACATCGTCGGTACCACGAATAAAGTAAAGCAAGTACCAATGATCATACCCGTAGCAATCACTAACCCCATATCAAAGCGGCTATGTGCTCCTGGGCCACTGGAAACAATCAATGGCATTACACCAAAGACCATTGCAGCAGTCGTCATTAAAATAGGACGTAACCGAATCGATGCCGATTCTACAATCGCATCATGAATATTTAAACCTTTGGTTTTTTGCAATTGGTTCGCAAATTCCACCATTAAAATACCGTGCTTACTGATTAAACCAATTAAACTGATTAAACCAATTTCAGTGTAAATATTCATCGTCGAAAACCCAATGTTCATGAACAATAAAGCGCCAGACAATGCTAATGGTACACTGATTAAAATAATTAATGGATCGCGGAAACTTTCGAATTGTGCCGCTAACACTAAGAAAATAACAATCAGTGCAAATAAGAAAGTATAAAGCATACCATTCCCCACTTGCATAAATTGACGCGATTCACCATCATAATCGATATTAAATCCAGAAGGAAAATTCTGTTGCATTTGCGTTTTTAAATATTGCAAACATTCTGGGATAGTATGCCCAGGCATAGGGATCCCTTGAATAGTCACTGAATTTAATTGTTGGAATTGATACAACATATTAGGTTCAGCAGTCACATTTAATTTTACCAAATTACCTAACGGTATCATTTGATTATTGGCATCGCGAACATAATATTGATTAATATCTTCTAGCGTAAATCGGTAAGGGTCTTGCACTTGCGGAATCACTCGATAACTACGGCTTTCTTGATTAAATAAATTAATATAATTGCCGCCTAACGCGGTAGATAAAGTATTACCAATTTGATCCATCGTAATACCTAAATCAGCCGCTTTATTACGATCAATAACTATATTCAACTGTGGCTTAGTAATTTGCAAATTAGTATTCACAAATAAAAATAAACCGCTTTTCATCGCTGATTGTTGTAAAGTCTGCGAAACCATATCTAATAGTTTAAAATCACCAATGGTTGTTACCACAAATTGCACGGGCATACCAAAGCCTACACCTGGCAAAGGAGGTAACCCAATAACAGCAACTTGCGCCCCTGGAATCATGTAAAGCCCTTTTTGCAATTCAGCTTGCATCGCATCTTGCGAAATTTTACGCTCTGACCAAGGTTTTAATACTGCACCGGTAATAAATTGTGATTCATCCACACCCGCGCCGACACTAATACCTCCCAATAAAAAATAATCGCTAATAGCATCCGGATATTTCTGATAAAGTTCTGCCGTTTGTTTCATGTATTTACTAGTATAACTAATATTGGCGTATTGAGGTGATTGCCCTAACCCAATCAAAAAGCCTTGATCTTCTTTTGGTGCCAATTCATTTTGAGTCGTCATCACAAAGAAAATACAGCTTGCTAATACTAGCATAGCAAACACCACGATTACGGGCCGATAAGTTAACACATTGGTTAAACGACGTTTATAGAAATTTTTAATTTTCTCAAAAGTATGATCGACATATTGTACAAAACGATTATGACCAATATCTGCAGTTAGTAATTTTGAACACATCATCGGGGATAACGTTAAAGCCACCACACCAGAAACGATTACCGCCATCGCTAAAGTCATAGCAAATTCAGTAAATAATGCGCCGGTTAACCCCGACATAAATGCAATCGGCGCATACACTGCCGCTAACGTAATCGACATTGAAATGACAGGAGTAGAAATTTCACGCGCTCCTAATAGAGCCGCTTCATAAGGTGATTTACCTTCTTCTACGTGACGATAAACATTTTCTACCACAACAATCGCATCGTCCACCACTAAACCAATCGCTAAAACAAACGATAATAATGTCAATAAATTAACACTAAATCCTGCTGCATACATGAAAGTACAAACACCAATTAAACATAATGGGATCGTGATTACAGGAATAATGACCGTGCGCGGTGAGCCTAAGAATAAGAAAATCACTAGCACGACAATGAATGTCGCTTCTATAATCGTTTGTATCACTTCATGAATAGAAGCACGGATATAATTTGTGGCATCATAAACTACTTTAGCATGAAACCCGGGCGGATAATTTTTTGCAATCGCCGGTAATACTGAACGCACATTATTAATCACATCTAAAGGATTAGCACCGGGCGCTGAATAAATTGCCATAAAAATAGCGCTTTCACCATTGAAAATAATATTAGTACTGTAATCTTGCGCACCTAATGCTACTTTCGCGATATCACCAATACGCACAACTGAATTATCGGTATTTTTACGAATAATAATATTGCTAAATTCTTCGGGAGACTGTGTTCCAGTTTCGGCATTTAAGTTAACTAACACTTCGTTACCACGGATAGATCCCGCACTGGATTGATAATTATTACTTTGTAACGCCGCAACAATATCATTGGTCGTGACATTAAACGCCGCCATTTTATTAGGATTTAACCAAATCCGCATCGCTGGGGTATTGTTACCTAAAATTTGCGCTTGCCCCACTCCGGGACGTGTTTCTAAAGTCGGTTGTACAGCACGTGATACATAATCGGCAATTTGTGACTGAGTCATATCTTTAGATGTAAAACCGATATACATTAATGCCATCGTATCGCCAGTTTGTTTCAAAATAACTGGCTGCATAGCATCCTTCGGTAATTGTCCTGTCACTTGCGCTACCGCCGCAGACACATTCGTCATCGCCGCATTCGGATCGTAATTCAAACGAATATGAGCGGTGATGCTACTCATACCTTCTTGACTAGTTGAGGTTAAATAATCTAAACCTTCGGCAGAAGCTACCGATTGCGAAATAATTGACGTAATAAAACCTTGAATAACCGAAGCACTAGCACCGGGATAAGCGGTCGTGACGATGATATTGGTACTCTTCATGGAAGGAAATTGTTGTAACGGCATTTCGATTAATGAACGTAACCCTACTAAAAAAATCAATAGGCTCACTACCATCGCCAACACAGGGCGCTTTATGAATAAATCCGTAAATTTTTTGTTATTCACAAATACTCCTAGGTATTTTTAATGACAACGGGCGCACCATCAAATAACTTAACTTGGCCAGCAGTCACTACCGTATCATTAGCCGTTAATCCTTGTTCGATGACAGCAACGTCGCCACGGCTTTCACCTACTTTCACAAACACTTGTTTTGCAATTTTGTGGCCATTTTCATCTTTAACAACATATACTAAATCGCCATACAGATTAAAGGTAATAGCGGTTTGAGGTACGACAATCGCTTGTTGCTCAGAGGGCAAAACGATACGGACATTCGCAAACATACCATCATAAAGTTTATAATCTGGATTGGCTAACGTCGCACGCACAGCAATCATACGACTTTCACTGTCGACATTGACATTTAGGGCTGAAACTTGCCCTTTAAATGTTTGCCCAGGATAAGTATCCACTGTAATTTGGATGGGTTGCCCCACTTGTAAATCCTGTAAATTTTGTTGCGGTAAATTAAAATCAACATAGATAGGGTCTAAACTTTGAATAGTGGCAATGACACTGCTGCTATTAGGCATGGTAGAAAGATATTGGCCTAAATTCACTTGACGAATACCAATGCGGCCAGTAAATGGCGAAACGACATGTTTTTGCTGAATTAATACTTGATCATATTGGACACTAGCAATAGCTTGTTGATAAGTTGATTCTGCTTTATCTAAGTCTTGTTTCGCTGCTGCCCCTTGAGCGTATAATCTTTTCGTACGCTCATAACTAATTTTTGCTAACGTCAATTGCGCTTGATCTTGCGCTAATTTTGCTTTTTCGGGCTGCGCATCTAAATCAACTAAAGGATCGCCCGCTTTAATAGTTTGACCTGATTCAAAATAAATTTTACTCACCGTACCGGAAGCTTCTGGTTGCATTTCTACCGTTTGATTGGCTTTCAAACTACCGATACTCGTCAAATAAGGATGCCAAGTTTCGACTCTAACCTGAGTGGCAGAAATTACGGCAGGAGGCATTTTTTGATGCAATAAAAACTTAGCAATCATTGCTTGCCGTACAAAATACCAGGCCACAGCGCCGCCAAAAATGATAGCGACTATTATTAACATAATTGTCATTCTTTTCGCCATGGCCGTCTCCCACTTTTAGCCTAATAATAAGCCGCTATACTATCAAAAAAACGCCCGTACAACAACGGAATGCATCGCTATTGCTTCCGTATTAACTACGTATTAGCTAAGATATGGATCTTTTTTAGACTAAAATGCTTATGTTTTAGGCAAGGTCACTCCGCGCTGACCTTGGTATTTGCCTTTGCGATCTTTATAAGAAGTGGCGCAAATTTCATCCGATTCAAAAAATAACATTTGCGCCACCCCTTCATTAGCATAAATTTTCGCGGGTAACGTGGTGGTATTCGAGAATTCTAAAGTCACATGCCCTTCCCATTCGGGTTCTAAAGGCGTCACATTTACAATAATCCCGCAACGGGCATAAGTCGACTTGCCTAAACAAATTGTTAATACATTGCGAGGAATACGAAAATATTCAATGGTACGCGCTAATGCAAATGAATTTGGCGGAATGATACAGACATCGCTTTTGACATCAACAAAACTATTTTCATCAAAATTTTTAGGGTCAACGATAGCGGAATTAATATTAGTAAAAATTTTAAATTCATCGGCACAGCGGACATCGTAACCATAACTCGACGTTCCATAAGAAATAATTTTTTCATCCTTTTCTTGGCGAACTTGCTCTTCAGCAAACGGTTCTATCATACCGTGTTCTTCAGCCATGCGTTTAATCCATTTATCGGCTTTAATACTCATTTTGTTTCCTCCAAGGTAATCGTTGGGAATTTGCCGGCATAATTCTTCGGCCGAGCAGATAATACCGCGACTAATTTTTCCGCAATAGTTAAATAATGTTGGCTAGGTAGAGATTCAGGCTGCGATGCCATAATGGGCTGCCCTTTATCCATCAACTGGCAAATTTGCCGGTCGAGTGGCAATTGCCCTAGTAACTCGACTTCATATTGTTTAGCAAATTCAGCACCACCACCCATACCAAAAATAGCTTCTTCATGGCCGCAGTGTGAACAATGATGCAAACTCATATTTTCCACGACTCCTAATACGGCAATACCGACTTTCTTAAACATATGCAAAGCACGCACTGCATCTTGCAACGCGATATCTTGTGGGGTAGTGACGATAATACCGCCACTAACGGGGATTTTTTGTGCCATGGTTAATTGAATATCGCCAGTACCCGGTGGTAAATCGATGATGAGATAATCTAAATCTTGCCAATGTGTGTCATATAACATTTGCTGCAACGCTTTACTGACAATCGGGCCGCGCCAAATCATTGCGCTATCAGCTTCCACCAATAAACCCATCGACATCACTTGTAAACCATAAGCGTCGATAGGCTCTAAACTTTTACCATCTTTACTTTCGGGCTGGGTAGTGATCCCCAGCATGGTAGGAATACTAGGGCCATAAATATCGGCATCTAAAATGCCCACTCGAGCACCCTGTTTCGTCAAAGCTAACGCTAAATTGACGGCGACTGTAGATTTACCTACTCCGCCTTTGCCAGACGCAACAGCGAGGATATTTTTTACCCCTTTGACGGGTGGTAAGTTATTTTGGGTACGACGTGGATGAACTGTTTGCATAAGAGCAGATTATACCCGAATAGGTCCGAGGGAGAAAGCACTGCTCGTTACTGCCAACTTCCTAAGAAGTCTATTTCTTTCATTGAACCCATCGCAATAACGTTTCTGCAGTTGCCACATCAGTTAAATATTTTTTTCCATCCGCTGCTAATAATTTCAGTTGGTGACAATTTGTCACCGACTGACTACCTTCTTTTGTAAAAGCCGACTTTTAAGTTTATTCCAGTATTTTCTGGCAACTTGGTAATCAGTCTGTTCAATAAGTATCTGCACAACATCAATAACTGAAAAAACCCATATATCTAGCTTTTCATCATAGAAGTGACGAATTTTGTAATTTTCAAAAATTGCTAAATTTTCTTTCGTGTTCTCTTTACCCCTATACAATAGTTAAAATCTGCTGCTACCAGCATACAATTAGGGGGGGGGTATAAGATTACGTGACTTTTTTATTATGGGCTAAAAAGCGGTGCGGCTTTCATTCGCAACAAGGATGATATTATACAATAACTACTATCCTTGACTCAAGCCTCACAACGAGTTCATAAATAAATCAAAATAATAGCAAAAGATTTTATTATAACTATGCTAAAATTTCAGCTTAATTTAGGAAATGAAAAATGAAATATTTCTTTTTTCTCTTTGTCGGCCTATATGCAGTGGTTGCCCAAGCTGGTCAATTTTCTATAGAAGCCCAAACAGGTTATGGTGGAATTAGCACCCCAACGGTCAGCGCTATTCCCCCTAATACCAGTGATGCACCTAGTCAAACAGCTACGCAAGCCAGCAGTAATGTGACGAATAATAATCAATATGGTTTTAGTTGGCGCACAGCTTTAGCGTATTTATGGGATAATCAGCAAATGCGTTATGGCATAGAAGCCGGTTATAATGGTTACCCTAACGATTCATATAGCAGCTATACGATTGTAGATGATACCACTGTCGTTGATCAACGAATTAATTATCAAAGTTACTTGGTCGATATTTTAGCCGTCGGTAAATATTATTGGGCACCCCAATGGAATTTATACGGCAAAATTGGAGCAGCCTTAACTGACCAAACTTTTACTGAAACATTGAATAATAATGTTGCCATTAAAACCCATTTTGGCACTTTACCGGAAACAGAGCTAGGCATAGGTTATGATGTGCTGCCCTATTTAGGCCTAGATCTTTCGCTGCGTTATGCTCTAGGAGATAATCCAAATTTGACTAGCGTTACCACTCAAAATTATACGCTAAATAATCCCACCTCTATTCCGGCTGTGTTGATATTAGCCAATAACACACGTATTCCTTCTATTTTTAGCGTCATGTTAGGGCTACGCTACAGCTTTTAGATTTGCTATAATCCCAAACTATGAAAAAACGCAAAATTATCATAACTAGCGCTCTACCTTATGCCAATGGCGATATTCATATAGGCCATTTGGTAGAGTATATTCAAACGGATATTTGGGCCCGTTATCAACGTTTGCGTGGCCATGACTGTTATTATATTTGCGGTAGTGATGCGCATGGTACGGCGATTATGTTGAAAGCCGAGAAAGAAAATATCTCGCCGCAAGCTTTAGTCACGCAAATGGCAGCGCAACAATTGACTGATTTAAAGCAATTTGGTGTCGCATTTGATCACTTTTCCTCTACCGATAATGAAACGAACCGGGAATGGACTTATCGAGTTTATCATGCGTTATATACTAAAGGTGATATTCGTAGCAAAACTATTAGTCAACTATATGACCCACAAAAAAATATTTTTTTACCCGATCGGTTTGTCAAAGGCGAATGTCCTAAATGTGGCGCCAAAGATCAATATGGCGATAATTGCGAAAGTTGTGGCGCGACTTATACTCCGCGTGAATTAAAAAATCCCTATTCCGTCGTGTCAGGTGCCACACCCATCGAAAAAGATTCAGAGCATTTCTTTTTTGAATTGCCACATTACGCTGAAAAGTTACAACGCTGGATGCAAGCGGGACATTTGCAAACCGAAGTCGCGAATAAAATGCAAGAATGGTTTACCGATGGTTTACAAGCGTGGGATATTTCTCGCGATGCCCCTTATTTTGGTTTCACGATTCCTAATGCTACAGATAAATACTTCTATGTATGGTTAGATGCGCCAATTGGTTATATTTCTAGTTTTCAAGAGTTTGCGCAAAACAATAACTTGTCAGTCGATGAATTTTGGCATGCCGACAGCCAAACTGAGTTATATCATTTTATCGGTAAAGATGTGATGTATTTCCATTCACTCTTTTGGCCAGCCATGTTGATGGGCAGTCAATTACGCACACCCACGGGCATTTTTGTACATGGCATGTTAACAGTCAATGGTCAGAAAATGTCGAAATCGCGTGGTACATTTATTAAAGCGGCTACTTTTGCTGACTATATTGACCCTGAGTGTTTACGTTATTATTACGCGGCTAAATTAGCCAGTGATCCGAGCGATATCGATTTAAATTTAGAAGATTTCCGCTTGCGAGTCAATGCTGATTTAGTCAATAAAGTGATTAATATTGCTAGCCGTTGCGCTGGCTTTATTAATAAAAGATTTAACGCTACTTTAGCAGCCAACAATATTCAACCGATTTTATTTGCAGAATTTGTCGCTACCGGTGATATTATTGCTGAACACTATGAGCAACGAGAGTTTGCGAAAGCCATGCGTGAAATCATGTTACTAGCCGATAAAGCTAACCAATATATTGATCAGCAAAAACCGTGGGCCATGATCAAAGAGGTAGGTAAAGAGTCTGAAGTGCATGAAGTGTGCAGCGTGGCCTTAAACTTATTCCGCTTATTGATGATTTACTTACAGCCAGTGGTTCCTCACATCGCTAATCAAGTAGAATTTTTTTTAAATACTCAATTGACTTGGCAAACGCGCGAGCATTATTTAACTGACCATGTTATCAATATTTTTACGCCTTTATTACAACGAGTTGAAGAAGAACAAATCGAAGCCGTTATTACTGCCAGTAAAAATGATTTAGCGAGTATTTAACCATGACGATCAGCGTCAATGACATTGATGCGGTTTTACCCCAAACCCAATGTGGCGAATGTGGGTATGGCGGTTGTTTACCTTATGCTAACGCCATCACTAATGAACAAGCAGCCATCAATTTATGTCCGCCTGGTGGCACCCGCACTTTACAGCGCTTAGCCACTTTAATGCAAAAATCCGCCGATAATTATTTGCGAGATTTCACGCCTAAACTTCCGAGTATCGCGGTGATCGACGAAGCCTTATGTATCGGCTGTACCAAATGTATCCAAGCTTGCCCTGTCGATGCCATTATCGGTGCCGCCAAAGTCATGCACACTGTCATTACCGATCAATGTACCGGCTGTAATTTATGTGTCGAACCTTGCCCGATGGATTGCATTACCATGCAAGTCATTCCTAATGTAGATGACGGCACTCAAGATAGGAAAGCTAATCAAGCTCGACAACATTTTCAAGCACGAAATACTCGCTTAATTCAGCTGAAACAACAGCAACAACAAACTCATCAACAAGCGAAACTGATTCATCCGCGAGATACTATTGATAAAAAATCAGCAATTGCCGAAGCGATCGCTCGCGCAAAAGCTAAACGAGATGCGGCATGAATACCGCTACTCGCAAAAAGATTTTCCAAAAATTGCGCGAACAAAATCCTCATCCTACAACTGAATTACATTACACTACCCCATTTGAATTATTAATCTCAGTCATCTTATCAGCCCAAACCACCGATGTCAGCGTCAATAAAGCGACAGATAAGCTTTATCTCATCGCGAATACGCCAGAAGCTATTTACAAACTAGGTGAAAAAAAATTAAAGCACTATATTAAAACAATTGGTTTATATAATGCTAAAGCCAAAAATGTTATCGCCACTTGTAAAAAATTAATAGAAGAATTTGACTCCATCGTTCCGACCGAGCGAGCGGCTTTAGAGTCTTTACCCGGCGTGGGTCGTAAAACGGCAAATGTCATATTAAATACGGCTTTTGGCCAGCCCACGATTGCCGTCGATACGCATATTTTTCGTGTCAGCAACCGCACTGGCTTAGCGCCTGGAAAAAATGTACTGGAAGTTGAAAAGAAATTAGAACAAGTAGTACCTGCAGAATTTAAACAAGATGCCCATCATTGGTTGATTTTGCATGGCCGTTATACCTGTGTAGCCCGCAAACCAAGATGTGGTAGTTGCATTATTTATAATGAATGTGAATTTGCCGAGAAAGAGCAATTTGCAGAATTACAGTAAAGCCCTTGCCAAACCTTGAGTAAAGAGACAAGGTCGATGCAAGAATGAGCGAGAAAGCCGCAGTGTACAAATGGTACATGAGGTTTTCGAGCGAATTTTTGCGATGAGATTGGCCTTTAATCGAGGTTTGGAAAAAACGTTTATTTTTTCCAGAAAAATGGCACCATAGTCGCCAACATAATAGCTTTGCACGCTTCGCCGATCAAGAAAGGTTGTACACCTAACACTATCGCGGTTTTACTGCCGGTGAAAATCGCTAAATAACTAGCGCCTAATCCTAAAATTATTGCTAAACTAATTCCGGCAACCGCTAAACTTGAGATGGCATATTTACCCCAACCTCGTTGCACTAAATAACCCGCCACCACAGCCGCAAGAGGAAATGCCAATAAATAACCGCCGGTAGGGCCGAATAAATAAGGTAATCCCGCAGAAAAATTAGCAAATACCGGTAAGCCACACAGTCCTTCGATCAAATAACTGACGCTGGCTAATAATCCTAAGCGCCAACCGCCAATCATCGCTAACATAATCACTGCAAAAGTCTGTAGGGTTACAGGCACCGGTTGCAATGCTACGGTAATTTGGGCACTAGCCGCAATGATCAAACTACTCAACCATACTAATAAAGCTTTACCTGTTACATTAGCACGCGACCATAAATGGTTATGAGACATAGTCTGAATTGAAGAAATTTTAATCATATTGAGTACCTCAAACGTTGCTTGAATCGGCAATTATCATAACAAACTTTAGCGCCCTTGCCTATTGTATGAGCTGACCTTACTTTTGGAACGCCTGGGTAACACGATTGCAGAAGTGATAAGCAATAAAATATACAAATACCAATTGGGGAAATTAACATGTAAGCCATGCAATATTAATACGGCACCGACTAACATAATAAAAATTAAAGCTAATATTTTTAAACGACTATAACGATGGATCAAACGATTGAGGGGTTCACTCGCCACCATCATGGCGATGACGGCAATAATAATCGCTAACGCCATAATCAGATAATATTGAGCTAAGGCGACGGCTGTGATGATACTATCTAAAGAAAACACTAAATCGAGCAACACAATTTGGCTTAATACCAAATATAAAGAAGCTTGCTTAATCGATTGTTTATGCTGATGTTCGTGAGCTTTGTATAAATCATATAATTCATGGCTCGCCTTCACCACTAAAAATATTCCGCCTAATAATAGGATTAAATCGCGGATAGAGACTGCGAAGTTGCCAATGTTAAAGAGAGGATGGATTAATTGTGCCAGCCAAAAGATAAGACTTAATAGGATTAAGCGTAAAATCATCGCCAGCGCTAATCCTGCACGCCGAGCAAAACGCTGTTGTTTAGCGGGCAAGCGATGGGTGGCAATGATGATAAAAATGACATTATCGATCCCCAAAATAACTTCTAATAAAGTCAAAATGAGTAAAGTTAACCACGTATCCATCTGGAGAAATATATGCATCATAACAGCAGTATGATACACTTTCGCCCATGAAAAAACTATCTTTAGTCCAACCTGATGATTGGCATTTACACTTACGTGACGAAGAGAAATTAACCTCGACCGTGGCAACTAGTGTGCGTAGTTTCGCTCGGGCCATTATTATGCCTAATTTAACATCACCTATCACCACTATTGTGATGGCAGAAGCTTATCGTCAGCGCATTTTAGCAGCCATACCGCCTGGTAAGGCTTTTCAACCCTTAATGACCTTGTATTTAACTGATCATATGACGGCAGATATCATTAAAGCAGCCGCTGAACATGAGCACATTCATGCGGCGAAGCTTTATCCGGCAGGCGCCACGACTAATTCTCAAGCTGGCGTTCAGGATTTAACAGGATTATATAAAATTTTTGCCGCGATGGAAAAACACGGCTTGCCTTTGTTGATTCACGGTGAAATAGCCGATAAAAATATCGATATCTTCGACCGTGAAGCTCAATTTATCGAACAACAATTATTACCGATCACCCAAGCATTTCCGCAATTAAAAATCGTGTTAGAACATATTACGACCAAAGAAGCGGTCGATTTTATTCTAGCGAGCTCCGCACAGGTAGCAGCTACTATTACCGTCCACCATTTGTTGTTTAACCGGAATGATTTATTAGCCGGCGGCATTAAACCACACTATTACTGCTTACCCATATTAAAACGTCAGATTCATCAACAAGCCTTAATTACCGCCGCCACCAGTGGTAATCCCAAATTTTTCTTAGGGACCGATAGCGCCCCTCATGCAGTGAATGCGAAAGAATCGGCTTGTGGTTGCGCCGGTATTTACAGTGCCCCAGCTGCATTGGAATTATATGCAGAAGTATTTGAAAACACACAAGCCTTGGATAAATTAGAAGGATTTGCCAGCCATTTTGGTGCCGATTTTTATGGCTTGCCGCGCAACACTGCACGCATCACGTTAACGAAACAAAATTGGCAAATGCCTCAAGAATTACCCTTCGGCGCTACTGTTATTAAACCCATTAAAGCCGGAGAAACGATTTCTTGGCGATTAGAAGAATATCATGAGTAACAAAAAACACCTGCTTTCCAAGCGTTTTCGTGGCTTTTATCCGGTCGTGATGGATATCGAAACAGCAGGATTTGATGCTAAGAAAGATGCCATTTTAGAAATCGCAGCCATCACCTTGAGCATGAATAAATCTGGCTTATTAAGCCGTGACAAAACGTTTCATTTTCACATCGAACCCTTTGCCGGTGCTAATTTAAATCCCGAATCGTTAGCATTTACCGGCATCAAACCCGACAATCCTTTTCGCATGGCGATTTCTGAACGAGAAGCATTGACGTCACTATTCGATGCGATTCAAGAACGCTGCCAAGCCCATGATTGCCAACGTGCCGTAATGGTAGCGCATAATGCTATGTTTGATTTGGGCTTTATACAAGCTGCGATGAAACGCTGCAAAATTGAAAAATCGCCTTTACATCATTTCACTACTTTCGACACGGCTACTTTAAGCGGTTTAGCCTATGGTCAAACGGTATTAGCTCGCGCAGTCGAAGCAGCGGGTATTACTTATGATGCACAGCTCGCGCACTCTGCTTTATATGATGCGCAAATCACTAGCGAGTTATTTTGCAACATTGTGAATCGCTGGAAAGAATTGAATAGTTTAGAAGATTAATTACTTTTAATGGGTGGATAGCGGAACGTTGTTCCGCATCCACCCTTGTCCATTCATGCATAGGGTGAATCAGCGTAGCGTAATCCTCCGTTCGTTTCATTCGTCATACCGGAATTGGCATAACCAATGTCAGGGATCCAGGAGAAAAATGTGGATTCCGGATAAGTGCTACGCGCTTTCCGGACGGGAGGGATTGCTAGATAGCGTCGCTAGCGAGCCGACACATAGATCGCCCCCTATGCTTCATTCGATAAATTTGTAGGGACGCGCCTGCGCGTAATTCACCCATCGTTACTTAAATAGGACTTTCGCAGTTTAGCACGAAGTGCGAAACTCCTGTTAAAAAAAACCCACCAGATGGTGGGTTTTTACTATGCGAGTTTTTCTCGATTAGAACATCACATCGAGACGAGCAACGATGCTATTATCGTGTCCACTACCGGCAGTTGTTTTATATAATTGATCATAGAAATATGATAATTTAGTTCTAGCATTTTTACTAATCCAGAAATTATAACCGACAGCATAACGACGTGCTGGCATTAAGAATCCACCCAACACATCGGTCGAGCCAGAGGTGACGCCGCTAGCATTTTCTGATTGACCGTAACTTAATGCGGTTGTCGTTTTGTGTGAACCGATCGCTGAATCATACGTTGCGTCAACATCATAAGCTGACGGTTTAGCACCAGCACCATTAACTGTCGCTAATGCCAACGGGTTAAAACTATTCAACGATTTAACATAATCGGCTTCTAAACCAAATGGGCCACTGTTAGCAGTCACTTGAGCTGACACACCAGGCACTTTCTTAGTGTTATACGCTGTATTAGGCAATGTACCATTCGCGAAAGCAATATCCATCACGTTATACATATTGTTAATATAACCTAAATTCAAACCATAACTAATAATATAATTTGATTTGTTGAAGCCTAAATCAGCACCCCAGCCGTTGATACGAGAATTACTAGTTTGTGTTGCTTCATTATAGCCATTAAATGCATACACATCCCCGCTAAGACCCATGGGACCGATATAACCCGCTTCAGCTGTAATATCGTTAGCAGTAGCTAACAAAGCAGACAAACGCGCTGGAATTTCTGGCTGTCCACCTGTAGTACCAAAGTTTAGATACATTTTACCCGCACGGAACCACACCGGTAATTTCGCAAAGTTACTAAGCGTTGCATAAGCTTCTGAGAAAAATAATGATAATCGGTTGCTGTTGCTCGCCGTCCAATCATTACCATAATCAATTGCGACGTGAGTTTGCGCCCAATCACTCGCTTCAGCATCAACATATAATTCAGCCGTTGATAAACTCAATTGTGTAGAAGGTTTCGTTGAGGTATTACCGACTTTACCTTCTGAATAAATAAAATCAGTTTTAAATTCACCCGATACCGTCACATATTTGAACCAATCCGTTAATAATGAAGCAGGATCCGCTACCACATTATCTTGGTTACGGTTAATCACCGCTTGCATAGCCGTCACTTGGCTATCGCTGATAGCAGTAGATTGATTAGCAGAATCAGTTGATGTCGTTGACGTTGTCGCAGCCATCACTGCCGATGTGCTCGCTACAAGGCCTAACGCAACCATTGCAGTAACAACAGATTTCAATTTCATGAATATTTCCTCTCTGTAAATTTCTCTCTCAAAAGTTAACCCCGGACCATACCCTAAAGTATGCGCGGAATAACTCTACCCAGTTTTACAAAAAATTGCAAATACTTTACAAAGAGAAATACAGAAATGGAATCGTTATTTTATTTTGATTGTTTCTTGGCCAGGATTAGTAACACTGATGTTGCCACCCTGCCCAATCAAACAAATAGCTTTATCGTCGGCGCAAGATACCGGTGTACTGAAAGCTTTGTGAAATAAAGCACCAGGCATATAAGGTGATTGTACGGGAATACAAGGCATCGGCGTTAACGCACCAAACGCAGCAGCTGTCGCGGCTGCAGTGGGTGGGAAAGCAGGATTCGAACAAGCCCCTTTAGGTGCTTCATTTAAATAAGGCAGAAAATCGATCCAGGCTTTACGATATTCTTTACCACCCGAGGCACTGACGCCCATTGGAATAATATTGACTGTTTGCGGACCACTACCGAAACTGCATTGTGTTTGTGCGGTCGATACTACGGCCATTTTTTCTTGACTATCCGGTGCTACTTTAGATTGCAAACACGATTGACTTAAATTTAAACTTTGCAATTGCCCTAGCACTTGGCTCTTTAAATCGGGACGTTGCGGAATCAGATTGCACAATTGAGAACGCATATTATCGATTTGAGATGAATAACCGGCGATAGGATTCGCTTGACCGCTAGTGATATTTTGCAATTGCGCTTGCAAATTTTGTAGTTTAGTTAATTGAGCTGCCGCCGGATCATTAAAACTCGGACAATTAGTCAATTGTTGCTGTTTAGCTTGCAATTGTGACTGCATATTACTGATTTTATTCTGATAAGCAGTGTAAGGCGTGTTTTGCGCCATGGCTTGAGCGCGACTTTGCAACTTTTGTTGCTGCGCCGCAACCGGATTATAATTTTGCATCGCTTGTTGCACATTTTGCAATTTAGCCATCGCTTGATTAGCGATTTGTAAATGCGCTTGCAAGGCAATGCTATCCTGCACATTGGGAACATTTGGCAAATCAGGAGTATTCGGTAGCGCCGGAGCCGATAAATTTTGCAGCATCGCTTGATGTTGCGCAATACTGTTTTGCAACCCGCTTAACCGCGATTGTAGCTCCAATTGGTATTGACCAAATGGGTTGGCGAATTGTTGCGGATTGACCGCTTGGAATTGGCTCCATTCTGGCGGAGAACAATATTTTGCTTCAACTCCATCATACAATGCATTGATTTTGTTAGTTAAGTGCGACATATCGGGAGCTGCAATAGCCGCTGGATTGCCAGCTACTTTAGCCACTGCCTCGCCCGTACTATTAAATTCACTCGCCATCGGGCTCGTGACTTTGTTCAAATTTAATTTACTTTCTAATGCCGTCGTTTCTTTATCCAAAGCTTGCAAATGCGTTTGGCCTGGTTGACCTGGCACAAAATCTTGAGGCTGTTGGCATTGGCTAATGGCATCGACATGCTGTTGCATCGCCACCGTATGTTGCTCAATTTCTTCTTGCGCCGCAGAGGGTTGTTGCGCTTGATCTAATTGTTGATGCGCGTCATTGAAATACGAACTAGCATCCGGTTGCACACCCATCTGTTGAAAAGTTTGTTGTTTCGCAGCAAACGCTTGCTCGACAGTTTGCGCTTGTTGCTTTAGATTCGCAACTGCATCCCCTACGGGTCCGGCAGCAGGTGGAGTAGCAGCGCCAACACTAGGCGCTTTTGTCAATAATGAAGCGCCATAACCAGTAGCAGCAGTGCCTAAGCCCGATAAGGCTAAAGTTAAAGGATCATTGCTTTTATCCAACACTTTACCTTGGGCATCAGCAGGATCCATTTTACTTAATTGATTAGAATTCACACTATTATCTTCAATCGATTTTTGTAATTGTTGACTCGATTGTTGCATTTGTTGCATCGTTTGTTGCGCACTAGGGTAATCTTGTGCGCCTAATTGCTTACCTAATGCAATATGTTGGTCCGCTAAAGTTTTTAAATTCGCTTGGATATCACCTTGGTGAGCATGTTCACGCAATTGGCCTGTCACTTGATACATTTGCCCCGTCGCCAATCCATATTGCTCGGCGGCAGGACTAGTCGGTTTTTGGTGAGCAGCCACTAATGCTTGCAATTGCTCATCGTGGATAGCTTTAATATCATCACCCTGCATAGCCGGCGTAATCGTATTAGGATCAATGGGCGCCACTTCTTTAGCAGGTTCATTTCGTGCCTGTAAATTGGTCGCTAATAATCCTGCAAAGACTACGGCAAATCCTTTCATCGCCACACCGGCCATGCCGCCTTTCACTTCTTGCGGGTCTACCTTGTCATATAAATAGGTTAATTTTTCTTGAGTTTGAATCGTAATCGGTTTTGCCGTGGGACTCGTATCAAATTGTTCAATGTTTTGTAAATCGATCGGCGGCTGTGCCGTGGCTGTCGTGATTGAATCATCAGCCACAGGCGTTATTGCGGGTGTAGTCAATACTGAATGAGTTTGATGCCACAGATCATCTACATTGGCTAAAGTGGCAGCTTGCGCGGTAAAAAATTGCAAAGCATTATTTAATTCAAATTTTTTCGCTAATTCACGGATGTATGACCAACGATAATGGATACCAGTTTTATCTTCCCATACGTGATATTCAAAGGGTACATGAGGCACTTGTCCACTATGATAAATAATATCGATGGGTTTATACGGCGCTACTTGTTCTGCGGCTAAGCCTTGTTCTAAATGACAAGTAAATACCACCGGAACTTGATCACTATTTTCTAATTCTACCGCTTGCAATAATGACATACTCTCGGCACTTAAATGCGGTAAATCTTTACGTAATGCGGCATCGGCCGCGCGCAGACGAGCAGCAAACGTTTGGCCTTCTGGCTTAGTCAATGGCAACAATTGTAAACTGGTGGCAAATGCGGCTTTATCACCTAAAAAGGGATATAAAGGTAAGCGGTTTAATAAGTTTACATAAATCGCACAATCCGTTTCTTTAGCAAAACGTTGTAACGTGCTACTAAATAAGGTGAATAATACAGTCGGTAATGACACACCTAATTTCTGCGCTTGACCCGCTAATTTAGTCGTTTGTGCAGCACTCAACATTCCATAACGATGTTCATAATGATATTCAGGTAATGCTGAAAATTCTTTTTTACTATCCACACTAGTCGGCAGCGTTGCTAAACGCCCCGCCCAATAGGCTTTATCATCCGCGCTGGGTTCTGCTGAAGCCTCGACAGCTAATAATTGCAAGTTAGGATATTGATATAAGGTAACCCATTCACGTTGCAATACTTGCCAAACTTTTGCATCGATGAATTGGCTATTAAAACAGATATGTAAGCGGAGGGCTTTTTCTTGACGTTGCGTCGCTTTCATATAGAAAGGCCACGCATTGGTAAAATCATGCTGTTGCATTTTTTTACGTAAATCTATTAAACCTTTCGCTGCAACAGGTGCCGTATATTGGCGTAAATCGATTAACTGAATAGGCGTAAGCTCTAACCGTTTCGCCATATGCACTTGACCGAGATCATCAGTCACTTGTTGTAACTTACTGTGACGTTGCACGATACGCTGCCAAGCATTCGACAAACGAACTAAGTCCCAATCTTGTTCGGCTAATTCTAAATAAAAGGCGGGATATTTTTCTTCAGTCATCATCATTTACCGCTTATTTTTGCTGAACGGCCAATCCTTCTAAACTAATGCCCATTTTACCATTAATAGTTACTTTCGTATTAGATTCTAGAGCTGCCGTAGTCCCGGCTTTCGCAGTCAATGCAGCGCTAGCAGTAATATTCACTCCTGTACCATTCAACTCTAAATTATTAGCCGTATCCATAGAGAAATTATTGCCATCGGCTTTCATCGTCATCTTGGTAGAACCCATAGTGATTTCTAAGCGATCGCCAAATAATGTCAAAGCTGCTTTTTCGCCAACTTGCATACGGATTGCGGAATTATCGCCATCCGCAATAAATTGAATCATACTTTTTGCATTCGCTAAGGTAATACTACCATCGGCTTGTCCCGTCTGTGCTTGATAACCTTGACCCGCAAACATCGCCAAAGCTTTAGCCGCGATCATTTCGACTAATTGATTATTATCTTTATCATCAAATACTAATCTATTACGCGTAGTCGCATCTTGCTGAGCACTTTGACGTTGATGCATGAAAACCGTTTGCGTATTTAAATTCGCAGCACCACCAGCAAATGGTTGGTTTTGCTGGTTATAAATAGGACCTTCTGCAATAATCGGACGTTCTTTCCAACTAAAAAACTTCACTAAAACCGTCTGACCCACGTGATAAGGGCTAGTGACTGCAGGACCTGAACTACCGATCGCAACAATACCCGGCGTATATTCATTTAGTTTTTGCCGTTCTTGCTGGTCCCACTGCATTCCCACATAAACTTGATTACAATCATCTGCATCCGCAGCACTGGCATTATTATCTGTTTGCGGTTTACCTTGTTGAGTCACCACGGTTGCCCAATGCATACCTTGAGTGACAGGAGAGATGGGTAAATCATCATATTTAGCGCGTGGCGGTAAACTATTATTACCCACAGGAATACACGTTAATAAACTTTGCGTAGCTTGCCAATTAGTTTTGACGATTGGATAACCACCGATTGCCGTATTAGTAGCTAGGGAAGGAATAGCTACTTCAATTCTAAAATCCATAGCTACGATGACAAATTCACCTTGATCAGATTTAGAAAACTTAGCAAACCCTGGTTGTTGAGCATTTTTATTCGTCTGGAAAACACGACCGACTCTCGCATCCGGTACTGTACAGTTAACCATTAACATATCGGTACGTACTTGAGTTTGTTGCGATTTAGCTGTCATCCAATCACCGCCGTCCTTGGTAGTGGTATAACCCACATTAGGATAATATACACCAAAATCTTTTTTGCTACTCAGGGGACGATTTTGCTTAAGTATACTGGCTTGCGACACTTTCAATTGTTGTGCTGGATTGGCAGGATCAAAACTATCAACCGTCGTAGTCGGCGCACTCACCGTATAACGATGGCGCCAATTATAAAACCCCAATTGCGCCACTAGAGGTGCCACATAGTTAGGATTAATTGCTTCAGCAGGATTAGTGGCTGTCGTTAAAAAGGGTGTACTACCTAAATAATCAGGATATAATACATCATCCTCATTATCGCCTTTACTATATTTAGCTTGATCACTGAAATAAATAGTTTGCTTACCCTCAGCAGTATGCTCAAACCAGAAAAACAACCCTGCATCCTCTACTATACGGCGCAAGAAATCATAGTCAGATTCATCATATTGTGCTAAAGAATCATTATATTTGCGATTAACGGTATCCGGTGATACATTATCAAAGTTAGCCTGATCTTGTAAGCCATGTTCTGTCAATAAAAATTTAATCATATCAACCGCTGTTTTGCGCGCAGGGAAAATACGGCAATCAGTATGGCGACATAAAGCCGCCAATTCTGGCTCGATCTCTAAATCATAAACCCAGTAAGTTAATTTATTTTTATCAGCAGTTTCAATACATTCATGAATAGGACTGAACGCTGTTACACGCCCGGTATAATAACGAATCCGAGTTTGTTTACCATTTGGGGTATCAATTTCAGCCGTCACCATCAGCGTAATAGGCAACCCTAATATATCAGCAGGCCCTACCGTCGATTTATTAATCATGACTTGTAATGACCATTTATAGACTTGTGACATCACCTCTTGGCCAGACAAATTTAAAAAAGCCATATGAGGCGTAGAATCATTGTTTTTAAAAACGGAAGAAAATCCGTCAGCAGTAATAGTATATGTAGCATTAGTTAGCAAATCTGGCATAACCTACGTCCTATTTTATTATTCTATATTGGTGCACAAAACCCGATTGTACACGCCGAGTATTAAGAAAAGCTTAATAAATTGATATTGAGCTTAACCCCGAGACTCTGGATTTGCAATAGCTTTGTCCAGATTCTCTGATAATTTACCATTTTCGTGAAGGTCCGTAACGATATCACATCCACCGACCAAATCGCCATTCACAAATAATTGCGGAAAAGTCGCCCATTGTTGCTCCCAATCCGGATGTTTTAATACTTCGCGGGTTAATTGATTTTCGGGGGCTAAAATATCCACATACGCATAATCGATATGATAGTTCGCTAAGATATCGACCACCGTTTTAGAAAAACCACAGCGCGGCATCGCAGGGCTGCCTTTCATGTATAAAATCACGGGATGCTGGCTCAATTCTACCCGCACTTCTTGAATCCCTTGTTGGATTTCTTCATTAGAAAAATTTGACATAATACCCTCGTTTAATTGCGTTAAATTCTACCAAAAACCTCATAAAAAGCAATCGGCGCTGTCGATAATAGACTGTTGAGCTTATCCCTGACTAGAAAAGCTGTGCTAGGCAGCGTAAAATACAAGTTACTACAATTAACTGCGGAGCCGACTATGTCTTTTACTTTACCCTCTCTACCCTATGCCAAAAGTGCATTAGAACCCCATATTTCTGCTGAAACGCTAGAATATCATTACGGCAAACATCACCAAACTTATGTGACTAATTTAAATAATTTGATCCCAGGTACCCCTTACGAAAATATGAGCCTAGAAGAGATTATCTTGAAAGCCGATGGCGGGGTATTTAATAATGCCGCTCAAGTATGGAACCATACTTTCTATTGGCATTGTTTAACCTCTAACGGGGGCGGTGAAGCCAAAGGCGCTATCGCTGATAACATCACGAAAACCTTCGGTTCTTTTGCCGAATTCAAAGAACAATTTAGCCAATGTGCAATCAAAACGTTTGGTTCAGGATGGGCGTGGTTAGTGAAAAATGCTGAGGGTAACCTAGAAATCGTCAGTACCAGCAATGCAGGTAATCCGTTAACGAAACAACAAATTCCTCTACTTACGTGCGATGTGTGGGAACATGCTTATTACATCGATTACCGTAATGCACGCCCTAAATATGTCGAAGCATTTTGGAATTTAGTTAATTGGGATTTTGCCAATTCGCAATTGACTGCCTAAAAAAGTTATTCCATGGGTGAATTAACATAGGGCGTGTCCCTAATTCACCTAACTTGATAGTGAGAAAAATGAACAAATAATAAACTAGAAAAAGGTCAATTTCGGCTTTTTTTGTAAGAAATAGACCATTGCATTTTCTAATCGTTGGAAAAACAAACAGTTACCTAAAACCTCTGGTTGACCTCTAAAAAGATGCGATGGATACCACTTGCAATTTACTTAAAAACGCATTATCTTGTGTCTATTCAAAGACAAGACCCCAATATATTGTGGTTTTTTGCCTAAAAAACAACCATTACCATTATTCATAAAAGGAGCAGACAACGATGTCCGAAAGCGCTGTAGCGATTGAAATTAATTCTATTGCCCCCCCCACTAATGCCATTCAACCGGGTGAGTTACGCGTTATCCGTCGTAATGGTACGGTTGCTTCCTATGTTGAAAATAAAATTGCGGTCGCTGTGACTAAAGCATTTTTAGCCACCGAAGGCGGCAATGCAGCTGCTTCTGCGCGAATTCATGAAAAAGTCGCTAAATTAACCAAACAAATTAGCGATACCTTTAAACGCCGTCTACCTAGCGGTGGTACTATTCACATTGAAGATATTCAAGATCAAGTGGAATTGACGTTGATGCGCACGGGCGAACAAAAAGTAGCGCGTGCTTATGTATTATATCGTGAAGAACGTCGCCTTTTACGCGAAGAAAAACAAGCCACACAAAAAACGACTGAACCGACTTTACATGTCATCACCGCTACAGGCAGAAAAGTTCCCTTAGACCTTAACAGTTTAATTACCACCGTCAATGAAGCATGTGATGGCTTAGAAAATGTCGATGCACAATTGATCATCAAAGATGCGCAACGTAATTTATTCGATGGCGTTCCGACTAAAGAAGTGAATAAAGCCTTAGTCATGAGTGCTCGTGCTCGAGTAGAAGAAGATCCTAACTATTCTTACGTCACCGCTCGCTTATTATTAGATGGATTACGCACGGAAGCCCTCACCTTCTTAGGCTTAGAAGATGTCAACACGATCAGCGGCATGACTCGCGCTTATCCTAATTATTTTAAACAGTATATTGAAAAAGGTATTGGGCTGGAGTTATTATCACCGCAATTAAAACGTTTCGACTTAGATCGTTTAGGTAAAGCCTTGTTAGGACAACGCGATCAAGAATTTGCTTTTTTAGGCTTACAAACTTTATATGATCGTTATTTCATTCACTCTAAAGATACTCGTTTTGAACTACCCCAAGCATTTTTTATGCGTGTGGCGATGGGTTTAGCAGGTCAAGAAAGTGATCCGAATGCACGAGCAATTGAATTTTATCAATTATTATCTTCGTTTGATTATATGAGCTCTACACCCACTTTATTTAATTCCGGTACCTTACGTCCACAATTATCCAGTTGCTATTTAACGACCGTTCCTGATTCTTTAGATAAAATTTATGACGCTATGCGTGACAATGCTTTATTATCAAAGTTTGCCGGCGGCTTAGGCAACGATTGGACTCCCGTACGCGGTATGGGCGCGCGCATCAAAGGCACGAATGGTAAATCACAAGGCGTGATCCCCTTTATGAAAGTGGCGAATGATACGACCGTTGCCGTGAACCAAGGTGGTAAACGTAAAGGTGCAACGTGTGCTTATCTGGAAACGTGGCACATCGACATCGAAGAATTTTTAGAATTGCGTAAAAATACCGGTGATGAACGTCGTCGTTGCCATGATATGAACACCGCAAATTGGATCCCCGACTTATTCTTAAAACGGGTCTGTGAAGACGGTAAGTGGACCTTATTTTCACCGGATGAGACACCGGATTTACATGATTTATACGGTTTAGATTTTGAAGAAACTTACACTAATTATGAAGCGAAAGCGGCTGCTGGTGACATCGATAATTATAAAACTATCGATGCCATCACTTTGTGGCGCAAAATGTTAGGCTTATTATTTGAAACTGGCCATCCATGGATTACTTTCAAAGATCCTTGTAATTTGCGTTCACCTCAACAACATATCGGTGTGGTACATAGCTCAAATTTATGTACGGAAATTACTTTAAATACTTCCGAAGAAGAAATTGCCGTGTGTAACTTAGGGAGCATCAATTTAGCTCGCCATATCTCCGACAAAGGTTTAGATGAAGCTAAATTAGAAAAAACCATTAATACTGCTTTGCGTATGTTAGATAATGTCATCGATATTAACTATTATGCTGTACCACAAGCGCGTAACTCTAATTTAAAACATCGCCCGATTGGGCTTGGCTTAATGGGTTTCCAAGATGCGTTATATGAATTACGTATTCCTTATGCCTCTGATGCCGCTGTAGAATTCGCCGATCGATCTATGGAAGTCATTAGTTACTATACGATTAAAGCTTCGACGGATTTAGCCGAAGAACGCGGCACTTACGCGAGTTTTGAAGGTTCATTATGGAGCCAAGGTATTTTACCGATTGATTCTATCGCTAAATTAAAAGAAGCGCGTGGTAAATATCTAGAGCAGGATACCAGTACGACTTTAGATTGGGATATTTTACGTAAACGAGTCAAAAGCGTCGGTATGCGCAATTCCAACACGATGGCGATTGCTCCTACGGCGACGATCGCTAACGTCACCAGTGTCACGCAATCGATTGAGCCAACCTATCAAAATTTATTCGTCAAATCTAATTTATCGGGTGAATTTACAGTGGTGAATCCGTATTTAGTCCGCGACTTAAAGAAATTAGGACTATGGGATGAAGTGATGATCAATGATTTAAAATATTTTGATGGTCGTTTAGCCGCTATTGATCGCATTCCACAAGACATTAAAGCCTTGTATGCCACCGCTTTCGAAATCGAACCGCGTTGGTTAGTCGATGCTGCATCACGTCGCCAAAAATGGTTAGATCAAGCACAATCATTAAATTTATACATGGAAGAAGCCTCTGGTAAAAAACTAGATACTTTATATCGGATGGCATGGTTACGTGGTTTAAAAACCACCTACTACCTTCGTAGTTTAGGTGCAACCTCTGCAGAAAAATCTACGATCAATGGTAGCCGTTTGAATGCAGTGGATATCAACATCATGGAAGCGAGTAATACACTGGCTGCTGCCGAAGTACCGAAAGCTTGTTCAATCACTGATCCTGATTGCGAAGCGTGTCAATAATAAAGAGTTTGTCGTTAACGGATACTTCCGTTAACGACATTGGCAGTTAAGCCAGAAGTTTAATGGAGAAAAAAATAATGAGCATACTCAGTTGGGATGACTACAGTGAAGAAGATACGCTAGTTATAGAATCCACCCACAATACCGTAGAAATAAATAAAGCGACAGCCGCTACAAAAATTTTGCAAGAATCATTAGAGAATATTCATGCAAAACCTACTGACGTAGCCAACACACCGATCTTAACTGCAAGCGTTACTCAGCCCGCTGTAGATGAAAAACCCGCTGACAATATCATCGGCCTAGAAGATATTGAAATCGGTGCCGCCCGCATTCGAGTCGATGATAAGAAAATTATTAATTGTCGAGCCGACTTAAATCAATTAGTCCCATTCAAATATCAATGGGCATGGCAAAAATATTTAGATGCTTGTGCTAACCATTGGATGCCGAATGAAATCAATATGACGGCCGATATCGCTCTGTGGAAAAGTAAAGATGGCTTAACCGAAGAAGAGCGAACCATTATCAAACGCAATTTAGGTTTCTTTTCTACAGCCGATTCATTAGTTGCAAATAATTTAGTGCTCGCGGTTTACCGCCATATTACTAACCCCGAATGTCGCCAATATTTATTGCGCCAAGCCTTTGAAGAAGCGTTACATACTCATGCTTATCAACATATCATTGAAAGCTTAGGCATGGATGAAACCGAAGTATTCAATATGTACCGTGAATTACCAGCCGTGGCTCGTAAAGCCGAATGGTCATTACCTTACACACAAAGTTTAGCCGATCCTGAGTTCCATACGGGCACTACCGAAACCAATCAACGTTTATTGCGTGATTTGATTGCATTCTATGTCGTATTTGAAGGGATTTTCTTTTACGTGGGCTTTACGCAAATTTTATCGATGGGCCGCCGTAACAAAATGACGGGAACCGCAGAACAATTGCAATATATTCTACGTGATGAATCCATGCATTTGAACTTTGGTATCGATGTCATCAACCAAATCAAAATCGAAAATCCTGATGTGTGGACTAAAGAATTCCAAAACGAAGCGATCAATATGATCCGCGAAGGCGTCGACTTAGAATATCAATATGCAGCTGATACGATGCCGCGCGGTATTCTCGGAATGAATGCCGAAATGTTTAAAGAATATTTACATTTCATCGCTAACCGCCGTTGTGCACAAATTGGCTTACCTCAACAATTTGAAGGTGCTGAAAATCCATTTCCTTGGATGAGTGAAATGATGGATTTGAAAAAAGAGAAAAATTTCTTTGAAACCCGTGTCATTGAATACCAAGCTGGAGGTACTCTATCCTGGGATTAAGCTAACTATTTCCTTTGTGCTGTAAATCGGCCTTTGTTAGCAGTCATCAAGGGCCGATTTTTTATCCTTATTTTCTTCACTCAGAGTTCACATCTTCGTTAATTTCCATTATAATGGTCATCTTTCAACCAGAGGCTTTGCTATGAAAACGATAATAAAAATCATTAGCTTGTTAATTTTATTTAGTTTATTAACGGCTTGCAGTGATGGCGATCCTTATGCCCCCACCCCTGCTCAAGCACCACGCATGCGTGAAATCATCAATCATCCTGATGTCGCCTTGGTCTTAGGCGGTGGTGGCGCACGCGGTTTTGCTCATATCGGTGTCATTAAAGTATTACACGATGCCGGTATCCCGATTGACGTCATTGCCGGCACCAGCGCTGGTAGTATCGTCGGAGCACTGTATGCTGATCAAGGGGATATCGAAACGGTTAAAAAAGAAATGTTAGATGCCAGCTTATGGGATTTTGTTGATGTCAGTAATTTCTTAGGCAATGGCGGTATGATGTCTGGCCATCATATTGAACGGTTTTTATTAAGCCATATGCAAGCTCAAGATTTCAATCAATTAAAAATTCCATTGATCGTGACGGCAACGGATTTACAAACAGGGACATTATACGCCATTGAAAGCGGTCCTGTCGCACCCGCCGTACAAGCTTCATCTAGCATTCCGGGACTCATCAAACCAATCAATTTATATGGTCATGTCTTAATCGATGGCGGTATGGTCGATCCGATTCCTGTTAACGTGGTTAAACCATTTAAACCTAAAATTATCATCGCGGTCAATATTTCTAATCCTATCCCTAAACAAATACCCCAAGATAGCCAAAGCATTAGTATTGTGGCTTGGCAAATTATGTGTAACCAATTAACCCTCCATAGTTTACAGGGTGCCGATATCGTGATCCATCCTGATACCGATGGCGCCAATGTATTTGATATTGCCGATAAAGCGAAATTAGTTAAAGCGGGCGAAAAAGCGGCATTACAAGCCTTGCCAGAAATTAAGCGGCTATTACGTCAACGAGGTATTACCTTGCCGAAGCCAACCACTGCACAAAAGTAGCGTGGCTACTTTCTAATTGGTGATCATTGAGCCATTGATAATAGGCTGGCAATGTAATGGCCCCCGTGCTTTGCGAACGCAATACTAAATACTTCCAGGAGAATTGCTGTGCCGCTTGCGGATACGGTTTATCATCAAGAATTAACAACACTGCCGACGTTAACCCAGACCGATCGGCGCCCCCCTCACAGTGAATCAATACCGGTTTAGGTGCGTTACTTAATAATTGGACCAATTGCTGTAATTGCGCTTTAGAAGCGGGAGAATAGCTGGCTAAAGCAATATTGTAATATTGGATATGGTTCTGTTGGGCTACTTGTTTTTCACTGGCATACCAGTCGGTAGGCTGTTCTCCGCGCAAATTGATAATCGATTTAATCCCTTTTAATCGGATTAAATAATTTAAATAGCCTGGCGTTAATTGCGCACTGCGATACGCTCGTCCTTTTTCAACAGTATGAATATTGTTATAGAGGAAAATCCAAACTAATAAGGCTAAAAAAGCGATAATAAATAATATGAGGCTACCTTTTTTCATACTTTATGATACCACAATGATAAGCCTTACAGGAAATCGATAGGATAACAGGGCGATTTTTAAAGAGAATTCCCTATGGCAATGCAGTTTTTTAGCGCCTATATTTAATGAACTTAACCAGGAGAATAGTAACATGACGACTTTACTCATCCTCTCTATCCTTGCAATCAGTGGCATTAGCAGTCTTGCATTATTTACTTATAAAATTTTACATCATTTATCCATTGACCATAATTTTGATGAATTATGGTTTGAGCATAATTAATAAAAATACCCCCCCCTCTACTTGCCCTCTTTAGCCTCTCGAATATTATCTTACACCCTGACAAGATAAATAACTCGGGAGGCTAAAACCAAAAGCCTTCTTACTTCTATTGTTATCTTATAACCTTAAATTAAGCTAGGTTTCATTTTTATAGCAAAAAAGCAGCAATTTTGCCTAAATATCATTCATATTATTAAACTATACTTGACACTTCGATATCTCAATGTTACTTTATAACAAAAATAGCAATTAGAAAACAGCATGTCAGCAACGTCGAATCATTTTAAATTAACTGCTTTACGTGAAGATATTTTAAATGTCATCAAAGCAGCCACTAAACCCTTAAAAGCTTACCAAATATTAGAAGCGCTACAATCGCTGCGACCCAATGCTAAACCCCCCACGGTTTATCGGGTGTTAGATTTTTTAGTGGCAAAAGGGGTATTACATCATATTAAAAGCATGCATAGTTATGCCCTTTGCCAAGTCGAGACTCCCGCTCATCATTGCGAACAACATGGCGAGAACATCGATATTATTTTTATTTGTCAACAATGCGATCACTATACTGAAATTAACGATCCAGTCTTTAGCGTCGTCATCCATGAATTAATGCAAAAGAAACAATTTCACTTAAAAGAACATACGATTGAATTGCCAGGAACGTGTCAGCAATGTACTAATTTAACTAAGGATTAATATCATGACAAATATCTTTACTATTAAAGTCATCAGCATTATAACTATTTTTTTAGTAACTCTTATTGCGGGTATTTATCCTTTTTTTAAAAAACGGCGCTTAGGTAACGGTTCAGATTTTCCTATCGGCCAAGCGCTAGCATCAGGCGTTTTTTTAGGAGCCGGTTTAATCCATATGCTAGCCGACGCGAGTGATGAATTTGACAAATTGAATATTCACTACCCTCTGGCTTTTTTATTAGCGGGTATTTCTTTTCTTTTATTATTATTGCTCGAACATTGGGCGCAAGATATCGGTGAACATAAAGGCGAAAATAGCTCCGCTTTTGCTTATATCGCAGTATTAATGTTAAGCGTACATTCTCTATTAGAAGGCACTGCTTTAGGTATTGGTTCTACATTTTCATTGGTCATTATTTTATTTATCGCCATTATTGCGCATAAATGGGCAGAAAGTTTTGCTCTAGCGGTACAAATCAATAAAAGTGCTATTCGTTTTAATCTAGGCTTACTATTATTTTTTACTTTTATCTTTATGACACCTATCGGTATTTTAAGCGGGGCGTTAATTACTTCCACCCTGAATACCACACCTTTATTAGCCCCTATTTTTAACTCATTAGCAGCGGGAACATTTTTATATTTAGGTACAGTGCATGGTTTAGCCCGATCCTTTATGATAGAAAAATGTTGTAATCATAAACATTTCACCTTTGTTATTATCGGATTTACTATTATGGCGATCGTCGCGATTTGGGCTTAATTTATGCGGTGGATAGCGTTGCTATTGCGCTTGAAACTAGTCATTGTATCGTCTGTTGGCGGCAGTCGCATTTAAGCGTGTTGACATCGTTTGATTATTGAAGACTAAATAAAGCGGTTATTTAGCCAATGTTTGTAATGATTCATTCAAAGCCGCGCAATTTTCGCTATTAGACACTACCGTTTTAATATCATATAAATGATAATTTCTTGATTCGCTAGTGTCAGTCGCTGCAGCAGCAAAAATTGTATTGGCTGTTATTAATAAAATGGGTAATAGAGAAAGGGTTGAATTCCGTGATAGCATACTGTTTCTCCCTGAAATATAAAGTTAACGCTAAATATAATAACATTGATACCGTTAGCGAGCTACTGGCGCAGGTTGCAATAAGGCTTGTGCTTTTAGTAAATCACTGTGCGGCTGAATCGCAAAAAAATACGGTAATTGCCAAGCTTGTGTTTGCAATGCTTGCCGACTCGTAGGTTTATCCCAAGCCGGATACACACGCATCGCGCGCTTGCCGCCCTTTCCTGCTTGAGCAAGAATTTTTTTCTCACTCAATAGGGTTTTAGGAAACACAAATTGACCTAAGCTTTCTGCATTACGTACGCTGATAATAAATACATCGATAGGATCATTATGATCAAACGGCAAAATAGGCCCTTTTCCTATGCGTTTCCATAATGTGACGAATTGCCCGATTTTAGTGGGTGTAATTTTTGCTGAGCGAAATTTTACTCGCTGCTCATTAAGCGTAAAATCAAAGGCATTATATGCTGAGCTTTCTGTTTCTTTAGTTAGCTGAGTGATCGTTAAGCGAAGAGGCCCATACACTAACGTGTGGACTAATAATAAATCTGGGGGCATAAGCAACGAAGGATGTGTTGAGTTATTCATTAAATTATTTTCCCTAAAAACTTCATCATATCTGAACTTCATAGACTATCACTATTGGTATAGGAATGATAATCATTGCTTTCTCTGATAGAAACGGGCATTATCATAAACGCTAACAATCAACCCAAAGGACACCCCCATGAAATATGTAGCATTAATTTTAAGTTTAGCTATGACCACTACTTTATTTGCCGGTTATCATACCGTTCGCACCTACGAGAAAAGGGACGGAACCGTGGTCCACGAGCATTTAGCTGGTAATCCAGGTTCAGGCACCCATTGCCACGATAATGTCTGTAATTAACCCTAAGGGCCGCTCGGCCCTTTATTTTGCCTAGCAGATTATTAACGACTGGCAGAAAATGTTCCATGTGGAACATTTATATTAGGGCGTGTTTACAATTGATGCCCGTAGCACTCTTGTTACTTTTCTTGTTTCAGTCTATTTCGCCTATCTTTTTCTCGCTCTAATTTAAAATTATCTTTACTAACAATAGAGCGACCCGATTTTTTTTCTAGTTCAATGCGTGCATTACCTGCTATTTTTCCCCCAGTCACGGCTGCATCATAATTTTCTTGATACCCCTGGGTATCTTTATTGCGCGCAATCTCGGTGGTCGATGCTTCGCCTAGCATTGTAAAAATCAGCTCTAAGTCACTCATATGGTCCCGTAAATTATCACCCTGCTTATTTAAATGTTTATGCTGTTTATATTCTGTGGGAGTCATACCAAATGTTGCACGGCTAATCTCTGCCGTTAACATAGCGTACTCAATCTGTTCTTTTACTCCACGCTTTTTCCATTCATTGGTTAACTCATCTCGAATCGCAATACCACGGACCCGCTTTTCAATCCATTCATCACTATACCCTTTTTCTTTATACAATTGCCGCATACGTTTTGCCGCAAGCTCAGGATCTTCAATTTCTTGTAAGCGTTCATAACCGACTTTTGCAAGCCAACTTTTAAACGGTTCAGCTTTGGGTGAAGGAATTGATTGAATGATGCGCAATAAGTTTTCGGTATTAGCACAATCTTCAGATCTTTGCTTTCCATCATTTGCTGTTAATTTCAACCCGTGACAATTTGTCACGAGTTGGGGTTCACGGCGTTTAAGTTGCCGCCAATAAGCCTTTGGGTCATTGCTACCTGTTAACACACCCACCACATCCGCTACTGAAAAATACCATTTTTGGTCATTTTCATTCCAAACTGAACGAATCGCTTTCGATTCAAATAATTTAATATTGCTCATTTTATCCTACCTTCTGGAAACTATTTACCGATAAGTTATATTATACAGAATAATATAAAAATTTGAATTTTATAAAATTTCATCAAGCAATTTTCTACATACTCAACACTGCTATCGCGACCAAAGGAACTTACCGATCAAGGTATCGATTGGCAATGATTATTTGGGACGAGCTCAATACTTATACCCCTGTCACCTGAGCGGTAAAACTTGTTGAAAATCGGTTATAGCTGCATCCATTGCTACCGGCGGCAATCCCAGCTTACCCTCTAAATTCTTACCCATTGTCCAAAATTGGCCTTTATCTGTTCTGAACATCATATACGGCGCCGCAATATCATAAGTGGCGACCTCGATGATTTGGCCTTGCAACCCCTTATCTTTTAAAGGCGTTAAATCAACTAATTGAAATTCTAACATTTCTCCCCTATCCGTGGTTTCAAGTTTTGTCATCCACAATTGGCCGGTATCGGTAATAAATGTTTTATTCACTCCCCCAACAGCAATAAAACAAATTTTACCCGTTAACCCTTTAGCTATGAGTTCCGCCAAGTTGGTTTGTACGAATTTATCGCTAAAAAATATATTTTCGCTCAAGTATCTAACAGCGCCACCTTCTTTAGTAATCCTTACCCCCTGCTGCCATACTTGACCCGTAGTCGTTAAAAACATTAACTGTCTATAGCTGATAACGATTTGTGCTACTTGACCCGTTAAGCCTTGCTGAGCAAACTCTGGGATATCGCCGATTTTCTTAAATTGCTAAGAAGGATATTGGCTTTTCCATAACTGGCCGGTGTTAGTTAACAAAAAAACTTCATGCTCATCGGTAGCTATTTGACTAATGACGCCGGAAAAACCGGCTATCGATTTCGGATTAAACAAGTGAATAGTCCTTTGCCCAGGAACTGGAATAAGAGGACATTGAGTGCCACAACCATATAATTGACCCGTACTCGTTAAAAATAAAGAATAAAAATCTGCTGTAGCAATGCAAGTGATGTAGCCTTTGATGCCAGGAAAAATACGCTGTGGAATGCGAGTAAAAACCGGAATAAATTCCTCACCCTCAGGATTAACGGCGTCAGATAAAAAGCCTAATTCATTGCTGAAGCTAGGACCATAAGCCCACACTTCACCCTTATTAGTTAACGCCAAGATATGATTGACATTATTTGCTACATAAACATTTGAACCATGGACTACTTGAACAATCTTGCCCACTTCCGCAGCTTGCAAAAAAACTCGGGGCTGGAAATAGCGAAATGGTGCTTGGGAAGATATCTTGCCTGCCCCTAATAATTGCCCATCATCAGCGATGATCCACGTGGAACATTTACCTAGAGCGATACGAAATTTAGGAAATAACGGTCGAATAATGTTGGAGAATGCTGGTTGAAAAGATCCGCAACGTAAACGCGCCATCGATGCTAGCGTTGTATTGTGAGGGGAAATCGGCATAGCTCTGAAAAAAATGGTGGGTCGTCCGCGACTCGAACGCGGGACCAATAGATTAAAAGTCTACTGCTCTACCGACTGAGCTAACGACCCACATGACTCGTGGAAAGGCGCTATGATACCAATTTTTCGTTAAATATCAAGCGTATGATTAGAGTTCTTTCCAAGCCTTGAGTAAGGAGACAAGGTCGATGCAAAAAAGAGCTAAAAACCGCAGTGTACATAAACATACATAAGGATTTTAAGCAATTTTTTGCACAGAGATTGGTCCTTAATCGAGGTTTGGGAAGAACTCAATTAATTCTGTATTTCTGGCTTCATATCACGGCCACAACACATAGGCGATTTGATTTTGCCACAGCCTTCGTTACATTCCGTCACTTGGATTTTTTTGCCGTCTTTTTCGATGATTGCATGCTTCATTTCATCATCGCATTCACCGCAGCTGACATTCACACTCATACCACAATCGCAGCTATATTTCATGATGACTCTCCTAGACATAGCTTAAGGGATTAAACACCCGGTTTATCGCCCCATAAAAACTTGTGTAGTTGAATTTGCAGGCGAACTTTAAGTCTATCACGAATAATCCATTCCGCCAGGTTAGTTGGCGGTAATTGCTGATAACTAGGCGAAAATAATACTTCGCAATAATCGGTTAAATTTCGTTCAATTAATTGTTGCTTCGCCCATTGGTAATCGGCTTCATCGCAAACCACGAATTTAATTTGATCGATTGGCTTTAAAAACGTTAAATTCGACCATAAATTACGCGACTCTTCTTGGGAAGCGGGTGTTTTGATGTCTACTATCAGCATGATGCGTGGGTCGACTTGACTGATATCCAGCGCACCGCTGGTTTCTAGCGAGACGGCATAACCGGCATCGGCTAATTGGGTCAATAATGCTAAGCAAGCGGGTTGCGCTAAGGGTTCACCGCCGGTGACAGTGACATAACGAGCTTGATAAGTAGCCACTTCAGCCAAAATATCCTCGAATTCCCAGATTTTACCGCCGGAAAAAGCATAGGCGGTATCGCAATATTGGCAACGTAAGGGGCAACCTGTTAAGCGAATAAATACGGTGGGTAACCCCATTCGACTGGTTTCACCTTGCAGGGAATAGAAAATTTCGGTAAGGCGTAGGCGCGACATGTATTAAAATTAATGGCCAGCTTGTTTAATTTGCAGCAATTTACTCGCCGCTAAACGCGCCGCTGAAGTATTCGGATATTGCTTTTCAATTTGTTTTAATTGTTGCTTCGCTTTAGCTATATTGCCTTTATCGTAGCTGATAAACGCTAATTTTAAGCTCGCATCGGCAACTTTTGGATCCTTAGGATACTGCGTCACCACAGTCGTAAATTCTGTTGCCGCTTGAGGCGCATTATTTTGCGCTAAATACACTTCACCTAACCAATAATGGGCGTTAGGCAATAAATTACTTTGCGGATATTGTTTAATAAAATCATTTAACGCTTTGATAGCTTGCGGGTATTGGCTTTTTTGAATCAAGTTAAAAGCGCTAGCATACGCATCATTGGCTTGCAGCAAATTATTAGCATTGCCGCCATTCGTACTATTGGTGACGACGGGGATACTATTGGTATTTACCGGTTTATTGTTTTCTAAAGTTTGCAAACGTTGATCGAGATCGGCATACAGTTTACGTTGCTGAGCGACCAACATTTGATTTTGATTGCTGAGTTCTTCGACTTGCCCAGATAGTGTTTGCACTTGTTCTTGCAATTGATTGACTTGACTCACCAGTTGACTTTGATTATTAGCGATATTTTCTAAACGTGTAATACGCTGTTGCAAATCACCGCTACCATCATCCACTGGCGGAGAAGCGGTATCATTATTTTGAGTGGCTGAGGAATTATTGCTAGCAGCGATCGGCTGTATATCGCCAGCAGGATTTTGTGCTGTCAGGTCTTGCACAGGAGCATCATCAGCCCAACTACAAGTGCCAGCTAAGCTGGCACCCATAGTTAGCGCTAATAATAACGACTTAAACTGCATTAATTAGTGCTCTTGCCTGCTGCATAGCTGCTACGGACATCAGCACAATTTGCGCTAGTGCAATATAAAATATCAACACGACGATTTTTTGAATAATCATCTTCAGTATTGCCAGTCGCCACCGGTAATTCCGCACCATAGCTTTGCATCACGATTTGTTTTGCTGCTACGCCTTGTGCTTTTAACATTTGCGCAACGGATTGGGCACGACGCCAACCTAAACCGATATTATATTCACGGCTACCGCGAATATCGGTATTACCCGCTAAAAATACCACTTGCGTTGGATGAGCTGCCAAATATTGACCTTGGGCTTTCACGGCTTCTAAATTAACATCCTTTAATTCGCTACTATCAAATTCGAAATAATAAGTACGAATAGATAATAACTGTGCTGTGGTTAAATGATCATTGCTCACGAAACCAAATTGCGATTCTACCGCTTGCACTTGCGATGAAGCACTACCACTCGCACCATTGTCGCTTGAACAAGCGGCAATTGCGACCGTTAACCCTAAAACTGCTAAAACTTTACTCAATTTTGTTAATTTCATTATCTCTCTCCTAATTAATACTCTGCGCAATAATGTATAGGATTTGTCTATTTTTGTCAAAGGTGTTTAATAAAAAATCCTATTATTTTTGGTAGTCGAGCTTATCCTAAAAAGGGTGACCACGCCGGTTCTCGGACATTCCCATCACTCATCGGTAAATCTAATTGGACTTTACCATCGGTTGATACCATCGATAATAAAAATTTACCATTATCATCGCGCTTAGAGTAAATTACCATTTTACCATTCGGTGCTAAACTCGGTGATTGCGTAAATGACGAGCCGGAAAATACTTGCATCGTGCCTGCGGTTAAATCAAATACCCCGATACCATACTCGCCAGCACTGTCGTGATATAAAGTAATTAACTTTTGGCCATCGGCGCTGATGGAAGGCCGCGCATTATATTTACCTTCAAAGGTGATGCGTTGAGTTTTACCGTTGGCGATATCGACATTATAAATTTGTGGCGAACCACCGCGATCGGAAGTGAAATAAATCGATGCTCCATCGGGTGACCAATTCGGTTCTGTATTAATCGACCAACCCTGCGTCAAACGCTGCATACCGCCAGATTGTAAATTCTTCACAAAAATATCTAAGCCATTCGCACTCGATAATACTAACGCTAATTTTTTCCCATCCGGTGACCAAGCCGGTGCGCCATTCACACCATCATATTCAGCGATGATACTGCGTTGACCGGTCGCTAAATTATCGACGTAGATCGCTGTTTTGCCATGCTCAAATGAAACATAGGCTAATTTCTTACCGTCTGGCGACCACGCCGGAGACATAATCGGCTGACTAGAATATAAAACGGTTTGCGGATTATAACCATCATAATCAGAAATTTCTAAACGATAGGTATTACCACGATAAGCAGGTTTTACGACCACATAAGCTAAACGAGTGGAGAAAATGCCTCTGACACCCGTTAAACGAAAATAAATATCATCGGCGATATGATGCGCCAAGGCGCGCAACGCTTTGCCAGACACGACATAATCTTGATCAAACAATACGCCTGTTTGCAAATTCGCACTCGGATTAGCATTATTGCTGCTGTACAAATTGACCAATGCCACGCTGACTTTATATTGCCAACCCACCTTAGTGACGGTACCGACGATAACATCATCGACTGACTGACTTTTCCAAAAACCCATATCGACAGCGCTCGCCGCATGAGGCTGTTGCATTAACCCATTGGTATCCAACAAATTAAATTGCCCACTATTTTGTAAATCTTGTTTAATGACATCCGATAAATTAGTCACGGCAGTCGAATCAGAATCTCCTAAAAAAGGGAGTAAAGCGACAGGAATAGAGGAATCATTGCCTTGTGTTAATTCAATCTGTAATGCCGCTTGGCTAGTTAATAATGTTAAACTTAATAAGCAAGATAATAATAATCGCATTTTTTCCTCATCTTAAGGCTATTAGATTTCTTGCATAACTGCCTCTATTCACTAACGAGAGTTATGCAAGAAATCTATTGTTGTGGTTTTACCGTTAATTCCAAGTTACGGAAATTATTAAACAACGTCGCATCATTCGGCAATGGCAGTGGTTGTGCTTTATACACCGCCGCGATAGCACTGCGATCCAATGCGTCATTCCCACTGCTTTTAACGATATTCACACTGATGACGGTACCATCCGGTGCTAAACGAATCGCTAATATTGCCATAGTTTTGTTCATTACACCATCGGGGACAATCCAATGTTGTTGAATCGCTTGCTGAATCAAGGCGCGATATTTATCAATGACCCCTTGCATTTGCTGCTGCTGTTGTTTGAGGTCTTGCATTTGTTTTTGTTCAGCTATCATTTGGTTTTTTAATTCTTGCGCCGCTTCTTGCTGTAATTTTTGTGCCGCTACTTTTTCTTGTTGGGCTTGCAAGGCTTTTTGTTGCTGAGCTAATTTTTTCTGTTGTTGCATTTTTGCCGCTTTTTGTTGAGCGACTACTTTAGCTTGCTGGGCTTTTTCCGCTTGTTGCTGCTTCACTTGCGCTGCATGCTGAGCGGCTACCATCTGTTGCATAGCGATAGCTTTTTGCTGCGCGGCTATTTTAGCTTGTTGGGCTTTTTCGGCTTGCTGTTGTTTCATTTCTGCTTGATGTTGTGCGATTAATCGTTGTTGCTGTTGTTGAGTATTCGGTTGTGGAAGCGGTTGACTTAAGGGTTGTTGGCTAATCGCCGTAGCGTGAATAATGCTAGGACTATTGCTTAATACCGCCGGTTGGCTTGAATGCCAATAAACGCTCACTATTACTATCAATAAAATAGCGAGATGCAAGCCGATCGCCCACATGAGATAGCGATTATTCATGTTGAGTTCCTGCAATTAAAGAAGAACGTTGAGCAAATTGATACGACATGATCGCGCCAAATAGCGTTACTAACCAGCCGATATATAACCATAATAAGAAAATGGGAATAGTGGCAAATACGCCATAAATCAACTGATAACTGGCGATATGTTTTAAATAAATAGCGAAGAAATATTTAGAAGCTTCAAATAAAATAGTCGCGATCAACGCACCAAAAAAAGCATCCTTAGAACGAACTTTACAATTAGGAACGGCTTGATAGAGAAAAGCAAAACCTAAAAAAGTAAATAAAATGGGGAAAATTTGTAAAAGCGAAATCCCGACCGTTTTGCTTACATTATGAAGCAACGGTAAGGAAAGCAGGTAACTTGTGGCAAATAAACTGACTCCCAAAAGAATAGGCCCCACAGCCACCACGGCCCAATAACTGAAAAAAGCTAAAAATGTATTGCGTGGCTTTTTTACTTTCCAAATGTAATTCAGCGCTTCTTCTATCGTAAAAATTAATAAAATGGCGGTGATAATCAAAAAAATAATGCCTACCCAGGAAGAATGTAATGCTTGCAAAGCAAAAACATTTAAATGTTTGCGCACCACTTCGCCCGTACTGACGACGAAATTATTAAAAATAAAATCTTGTAATTGCACCAAGATATATTGATAAGTAGGAAAATAAGAAAAAATCTTTAACGCTACCACCGTCAATGGTACGATGGCCAATAATGTCGTATACGTCAAGGCTGCTGCACGATAAGTACACCCATCGACAATAAATTGTTTGATAGATCTGCCTAAAAAATGAACCAATGCTATCATGCCATCATATAAACGCTTATACATATATAGGTGGCATCATAAAGCAAATAATAGCAATTACAAGTGCAAAATTCTTCGCTATAATTGCCTTAACTTAACCTATACAGGAAAATTGTAATGTCTTACATACTCGTTCTTTACTATTCTCAACACGGCGCCGTCAAAGCCATGGCTAACGCTATCGCCTTGGGAGTAGAAAGTAGCGACATGGAAGCTCGCGTTCGTACGGTGCCGAAAGTGTCGACTCAAATTATTGTGAAAGAAAATAACTTGCCGCAGCAAGGCGATATTTATGTAACCGCTGATGATTTCAAGCATTGCGCCGGCTTAGCTTTAGGTAGCCCTACCCGCTTTGGCAATATGGCCGCCGCGATGAAATACTTTTTAGATGGCACCATTGAAGAATGGTTACAGGGTGATTTGATTGGTAAACCCGCTGGCGTCTTTACTTCCACCGCTTCACTGCATGGCGGGCAAGAAACGACTTTGCTCAGCATGATGTTACCCCTTTTCCATCAAGGCATGGTGCTGGCGGGCATTCCCTACAGCGAAACCGATTTAAATAATACCCGTAGCGGTGGTAGTCCTTATGGGCCCACCCATGTCACATTCGGTGACAATAATACACCGCTGAATAAAGAAGAAAAAAATCTTTGCATTGCCTTGGGTAAGCGAATTGCGTTATTAGCAAAAAAATTAAGTAGCTAAGATTTTTTTAATGAAAGGAATAGTCAAGCGTCGTTTAGCCACTAACGATAAATTATCTAATTTATCTAAAGTGGCAAATAAAATGTGCATATCGCGCGGATAATGATTTAATAGATAATGGCCCACTTCAACCGTCAAGTTGATACCGCGTTGCAGGGCACGCAATTGCAAAGCGGCTAATTTATCTTCATCATTCAATGGCGGTAAATGAAAGATGACACTAGCGGTTAATCGTGAACGTAAATCCGGTAATTGGATGGCTAATTCATTGGGTGCCGCATTCGCACTCAAGATTAATTTATTACCCAGGGCTTGCATTTCATTATAAAGGTTAAATAATTTTTGTTCCCACTCGGCTTGTCCCATCACATGCTGTAAATCATCGATACATAATAACGGGATTTCTTGCATACCCTCGAGTACAGCGGGTGTTAGCAATTTCACTTCATTCAACGGTAAATACATGCTGGGCTTTTTCATCGCATGACAACACGCCTGTAATAAATGGCTTTTTCCTACGCCATGCCCACCCCATAAATACACTAACCATTCTTGGTGGTCGGATAGAAATTGTTGCAAATAGTGCACAATACCTTGCGAGTCAGAATTGATATAGAAATTATCAAAACTAGCCTCGTCACGTAATTGCAGAGCTAAGGGTAATTGAGATAAACGTTCATCCATGAATAAATTTATACCCAGCGATAATATAATTTAGCCGGTAAATAATTGTCGACTTGATTAGCAGGAATAGGAGTAAGATTTTGATCTAAGTTGATCGCGCGTAAGAAATCTTTTTCCGTACCAGATAATACTAAAACAAATTGTAATTGATTATCTTGCATCCGAGTTAAAATAGCTTGTCGCACGGGAGATAACCGTTGTAAATATTGTTGCGCCCGGGCTGCCGAAGCTAAATCTTTCACGTCGGCAATCGTGATTGTTTCTTGTTGCGAAGTGTTGGTAGTCGTTAATAAAGAATAGTGTGCCGCTAATGCATCGATGACTTGATTAAACCCTTGCGTCATAGCGGTATTTTGATCAACATTATTAGCGCTAAACGACGCTTGATCGCCATCGATATTTAATACCCATTGACTATTCCAAGTACTATCGCCATTTTTAATCAACTGCACCATCAATAACGCATTGCTATTGTAGCGATTAGCAGCCGTTTGCAAGACTTGAGCATTAGTCGTCCAGACATTATTAAAATTAATTTGGTTATTAATATCTTGCAAATCTAAAATAGGAAAAATTAAGGGTACGCCGCGCTGCACCGCTAATTTAGTTAAATAATCATTCACGGCACTGGCATCATCGGCTTTCACCACTTGTTGCGTCACACCATCATTCACCGCAATAAACGCTAAGACTAAAGGCCGATCACCAGGCCAAATACTTTGCCCGGTTGTTTGCAATAATTGATTAATCGCGCTACGAGAAAAACTCAAGGTCAATAATAAATTATTATTATCAGTTGGTGCAGGGTTAGTCTGGTAACTAAACGCTTCAACATAATTATTCGCTTGTGCTAGCGCGCTTTGTATTTTTTGATTGGCTAATATATTAGTATTGCCGCCAATTTTTACTAGCATTTGCTGCAAACCCAATTTAGTCGCAGTCATTTTATCAGCATCGGATTGCGAAGCAACCGCTACTTGGACTTGATAGAGATTCGCCACTGGGGTCGCCCACAGGGTGAAACTTAACAGGAATGTCATCAGTAGCGCACTAAGATATTTCATAGCACCATTATAAAGGTATTTTTTAGGATGATGAAGTGTTAAAATACAAACTTAAGTAAATTAGCGATTATTATGAACTTAACCTATAAAGATGCTGGGGTCGACATCGATTCTGGTGAAAAATTAGTCAGCAACATTAAAGCGCTCGCCAAAGCCACCGCTCGTCCTGAAGTAGTGGGAGGTTTGGGTGGTTTCGGTGCTTTATTCGATTTATCACAAACGAAATACCGTCACCCTATTTTAGTCAGCGGCACCGATGGGGTTGGCACTAAATTAAAATTAGCCATTGAAACGGGTCGCCACGATACTATCGGGATCGATTTAGTCGCTATGTGCGTCAATGATATTTTGGCACATGGTGCTGAACCGTTATTCTTTCTCGATTACTATGCTACTAGCCGTTTACAATTAGAAGTTGCAGAAACCGTTATCAAGGGCATTGGCCTGGGTTGCTTACAAGCGGGATGTTCTCTCGTGGGTGGCGAAACTGCTGAAATGCCAGGCTTGTACCAAACAGGCGATTATGATTTGGCAGGTTTTTGTGTCGGGATTGTCGAAAAAGAATTAATGATTACTCCCAACAAAGTGCACACGGGTGATCAATTGATCGCTCTCGCCTCTTCGGGGCCTCACGCTAATGGTTATTCACTGATTCGCAAAATATTAACAATTAATAATATTGATATAAATCAAATGTTTGAAAATGAATCTTTGGCTGATGTATTACTTGCGCCCACTAAAATTTATGTGCGTTCTATTTTAGAATTATTGACCTCTGTCGATATCCATGGGATTGCTCATATCACGGGCGGTGGTCTGACTGAAAATATTCCACGTATTTTTAACACCGGTTTACAAGCTAATATTCGTCAAGACAGTTGGGAATGGCCTGCTATTTTTCGATGGTTACAAGAGCAAGCTCAAATCGCTGAACCCGAAATGTTACGCACTTTTAATTGCGGAGTTGGTTTAGTCATCGCCATCGCCGCAAGCGATGTCGAACGCTGTTTGATTTCATTAACCCAGCAAGGCGAAACCGCTTGGCTAATAGGTAACATAACTTCCGGCGATCATACCGTTCATTATGTTTAAGATTATTATTTTACTCTCAGGCAACGGCAGTAATTTTCAAGCTATTTATGATGCGATTCAACAAAACCAGTGGCCGATTAGCATTCAAGCAGTAATCAGCGATAATCCTAACGCGTTTGGATTGCAACGCGCACAAACCGTTAATTTGCCCACCATTGTCATCGACCCTAAGGATTATATTGATAAAGCAAGCTGGCAAGAAGCGCTTACTGCCACTTTACAATTTTATGCAGCGGATTTAATCATTTTAGCAGGGTTTATGCGCATTTTGCCTGCCGCATTAATCGATAAATTTACTAATAAAATTATCAATATACATCCATCACTGCTGCCAAAATATAAAGGCTTGCATACTCACGAAAAAGTATTAGCCGCCGGTGAGAGTAATCATGGTTGCAGTATTCATGTCGTCACTACTGTATTGGATGACGGCCCCATCCTCGCGCAAGCGCGTTGTTCTGTCAGTAAAGATGATACGGCGAGAACCCTGCAACAAAAAGTTCATCAATTAGAACATAATCTTTATCCACAAGTGATCAATGACATTTCTTGTGGTAAACTGCCCTTACCCACATAAAGTCAATAAGGAGATGATATGGATAACACGATGATGAATTTATTAGCAGGCTTGAATACCGCGATCATCGGTATTTGGCTTGGTCTCATTTTAATCGCTGGTGGATTTTCTCTGCGCTGGGTCGGACAATGGCTACAGATTGAAACCCGATCGTATTTCTATAGTGTGTTTACTTATTTACTTTATTTCTTTGCTTGTGGTGCTTTACTATTTATCATGTGGATAGGTACTGCCGCAACATTTACTAGCTTTGAGAATAAAAGCCTCGGTGCTGCCGTCTTATGTTTGCTATTAATCTTAACTTTATTTATTTTACCGCTCGTTTATAAAAAAATGTTTAATACTGGCTATTGGCGTAGCTTTAGTTTAATGATTGCCACAACGGTCGTTAACGCTTTCGTTTTATCGCCCTTTTTATTAGCGATGGGCTTATACAAAGGAATATTATTCCTATTCCGCCATCAACCACGCCCATTTTATAAAGTCGCTATCGCTATCAGTTTCATTAATTTTATTAGCCTTGTTTTCATCATCATTTTTGTATTATCGACCGCTTCATCCAGCAGTTTTGAACGTGTTATTACGGATGGGTTAATTATTCTTGTGGTAAATTTGCTGGTTAGTGTCCTTATATTACGCCAGCTATTTACCTTATCATGGTGGAAAGCCCTGATCACTCATGTTATTAATACGATTTTATTTGCCGCGTTAGTGACGTTGTCGGCTTTATTGCTCGCTAAAATCACACCGGTACCATTCAAGAACTTTTTCGCCAATCAAATACAAATGAATAATACTTCCCAGTTACAACAATATGGACATGAAATGTATGAGTTAACTCAGATAGTTAAAAGTGTTTGTAATTGTAATAACAATGCTCAATGTATTGAAGATCATGCCAGCAAAGCAGAAGAAATTATTCGTTTTTTAAATTCGCAAGCGTTAGGCAGTCAAGATAATAGCGAAATCATGTCGATTCTCATGCCAGGTTTTCGTTGTGAACCTGCATTTGAAACGAATTTAATCCAAAAAATAACGAAAAAACCCGTTCCTTACGCCACTTCCACTGCTAGCACCAATACCCAAACACCGGTAGCCCAAACTGATAATTATGTGACGACTAGCCTTGACCAAATAGAATCTCATTTACCCATTCAAGCGCTGATTGTGCGTAACAATAGCATGACTTATATCGGTTGGATTATTACGGTTAACCCAGATAACTTAATGCTAAAAACCATGAGCAATAATACGGAGATTACTTACCAAATTCCCTTAACTGAAATAACCAGCTTAAAAACATTAAAGCCACAAAGTTAACGGATTAATATGGCAACTTATTTTATTTCCGACATCCATCTCGAGGACCGCCATCCGCAAATTACCGACAATTTTTTGCGTTTTATGGATGCGATGGCCCCTCAAGCGGATGCTTTATATGTACTAGGGGATTTATTTGAAGTCTGGATCGGCGATGATATTCGCTCTCCATTACATGAGAACATCATTGCCTCCTTTGCTAATTTACATGCTAAAGGTATCCCCGTTTATTTTATCCATGGTAACCGCGATTTCTTAATCGGCAAAAAATTTGCGGCACAAACTGGCATTATTCTATTACCAGACCCTATGTTAATTGAGTTATATGGGCGTCCGGTGTTGTTAATGCATGGCGATCTATTATGTACCGATGATGAAGCCTATCAACGTTTTCGCCGTCGCGTACACAATCCGATCATCCAACGTTTATTTTTGCTTTTACCAAAATTTATCCGTCGTAACATCGCCACCTCTCTGCGCAAGAAAAGCCAGCAATATGGGCAACAAGTAGCCCCCCTCATTCAAGATGTGAATCAACAAGCGGTAGAGCGATCTTTGCTGCATTACCAAACCGATACCTTGATTCACGGTCATACTCACAAACCGGCGCTCCATAATTTTATGCTGAATGGCAAACCCGCTAAACGCATCGTCTTAGCCGCTTGGCATAATGGCGGTGAAATATTGCGTTACGATGAGCAGCATCAAATCAGTATTATTGATCTATAATCCTCCTAAAATCTTTACTTTTTCTGACTTATCCACAATTCCTGTGGATAAGTGTGTGGGTAACCCTCTTGTTCAGGCGCTAAGTGCTTGGTTTTACTTACGGAGAGTCAATTTGAGTAGATTTGAACCAACCTATATCCTTTTATAAATCAATAAGTTAAACAAATTTCAAGGTTTTCTACCCTGAATAATAGTATTATTAAGGGTAGAAATTTTCTTTGTGCATAACTTTCAAAAATGGGGTACAAAGAGGGATAAGTTTACTCTCAATACCCAAATGAAAGCCACAATTTGCTTAAAATAAAACCTGCTCATCTTTACTAGTGACCAATAATTGCATCATCTGAGTGGCACAAAAGATAATATCAATGGCTTATTGAATATTTCTCGAATTTACCTCGGATTGTGACTTTACAGCTAACAAATCTTTGTCCGCACTTTGTTTGCAATCCATAAATTTAGCTAGATGATATGTGCCAAAAATCAAGTACTTTATCCGGAATGCCTGGCACATCAGTCATGAGGATAAAATTATTTTTACCACAATCTATAATGTTATGAGGATACCGCAAGCCATTGACTTGCCGCCAAGCAGCCACATTATTTACTGCTTGCCCCGTGTTAGCATCATAGAACTGTATCATATCCATCGTCACCTGGCTGCCCCCTGTGAAAACGAATTGTAATAATAATTCGCCATTCAAAATACCACCATATTTATATTTATCACCGGGATCATTGCCACCGGTTACATGTTTTTTAGATAAAGAAATCTTAGATTTACTGATCTGCGCCCCACTCACACTATCAAAGATATAAATATCTCCATCGGCTTGACACCGATGAATAGCGTAAACAATTAAACGATTATATGGCGCATTTAAATAAAACATGGGCCTTGCACTAAAGTCAGTCATATCAATTCCCAGCGGAAATTCACGGATAACGTTGCCCGTTCGACAATCCCAAGCACTGATACCCCGATTAGCATTGCAAGCAAAGAAACAATCATTTTTATCATCGAGAATAATATTATTGTAAGTAAAAGCCCGATTACCATAATGAGTAATCGTAGTGATGATTTTTTGCGAGTTCAAATCAATAATCATGACGCGAGGCGTTTCTTTCCAACTAATTACTCCAGGACTCCCCCCCGCCCCTGGGGTACCTAAATTAACTAGCAAATAATCGCCAAAGACTTTTAATTGCGTCACCTCTAAATGCGGCCAACTATTTTTTTCAATGATTTTGATTTCACTTAATATAGTATTATCTTTTTGACTATCTAAAATTAAAATACTTCGCTTGAACCCAGCAGTAATATGCTGGGCTACGATTAATTTATCTTGCCATACATCAAAATAATCTACCGACGCTTCATTATCACCTGAGTAATGCGAACCCACACCCGGGATTGTAAACGTCAATTGTCGAGATGCCCCTGACATTAAATTAATTTGCGTAAACATGACTTTAGAAGGCGGATTCAATACATAATTCAATAGCCATAAAGTATTATCTTTTAAATGATAATGGATATGACATTGTGCCAAAGGTAATTGAAAGCCTTTAGCTAAAGCAGCTACTGGCTTCATGGCTTGCGCGTCAAATACCGCTAACGTTCGACGGTCACGCTCTACATATAAGACATAATCATCTAAGAAAAATGGCTGTTTAGCGTTGCTACCCGTTAAAGTAGTGGCTAGTTTTACTATTTTCCCTGTACGACATAAGGCAAGATTAGCGGGATTGGCTACAGCTAATTGCAAATCGCCATCAATATCCGCAAAGCGTTTACCCCATTTATTACGCTGGTTAGCATCCACATGCAAAGTTTTTACTAAATAATCGACAACTTTCTGATAAAGCTCGGGAGCTAATTGATCTTTATTATACGCAACTAAATGTAAAGGGGTATTGCCAAAGATATCGGTGGCATTGACATCGGCGCTATGTCCAACTAACGCAACCATCGAATCGATATTGCCATAAATAGCCGCATAATGCAGAGGAGTCAATTTACAAAGATAACGCTCTTGCCGCACATCGCTGGCTTTCGCTGACTTTAATCGAGCGTTTAATAATAGGATATTATTAAATTTAATTAAATGATAAAAATTATCCTTGCTATAGCCGCTATGACTTAAGGGTTGAACAAAATTGGCTGCATCAGGAGTCTTGAAGTCGTCTTCTTGAAATTCTTCCTCAGTTAAATACTGTTTCTCAAGCGCTAATTTTTTTAAACGATTTAAACTTAGCGAAATTTCACCAATACATTCAAATTGTTTAGTTTTAACCGCTTCTCGAACATGATAGTGAATAATCGCTGCATAAATTTCTAAATTTAATTGTAACTCTGTTAGAAAATAAGCCACCATGATTCGTTTTTCTTGAGCAGATATCGTCGCATTTTTTGCCAAAAACTCAACAATAGCACTACTATCAAATAAACGGTAAATAGATTTAGCGTTAGGCATCACTAATAATTGTAATAGTGGACAAGCTTGCACGGTATAATTAAAAGCCACCGCGGTAAAGGCGATTAATTGATAATAAGCCGCATCAAAATCAGCAAATGCCGCTGGGTTCTGTATCGCGATTTGTGCGAGTTCACCTTGCTGCGGATCAAATTCAAGATAAAGTTTACCAATTTCCTCAATACTATCTTGGTAAGTTTGAATTTTTTTATGCCAGAAATCAGGGTCGGACTGTAATTTTATTGAAAATAACCAGGCTTCACGGCCTTTTGCCAACATGGTTTCTACAGTTCTTTTATGTTTGTCATTAAATAGTTGTTCATACTCAGGAGCGGTAAATTCTTCCCGCAAATTGAGATACATATCGACCGCTTGCGCATAGATGAAATAATCGGGAATTTCATGTACACCTCGATAACCATACAATTTAGCTAAAAACCCAATATTTTCGCTTAACGGCCGCTCTTTAAATATTCGAATAATTTCTATAGAGGTCATGGATTTAGGATCAGGATAAGCCGCTCCCGTTAACGTCACGGCAGAACTATGAGTTGTAATCCACGGAATGACTCGTTCCTGTTGCATGCGTTGATAACTTTCTGGAGTAAAGTTCACACCACTCTCCATGATAGCAATCGCCGTATTGAAATCTTGCAATAATACATCAATGCCGGTTTGCCGTAAAAGATGCTCAATATTATCTAATTGTCGTTTCACATCATAAAAATGTTCAGCAATCTGGGCCCTTAAATCTTCGATTTGTAAATGCGTGCTGGCAAACCCCTCTAATAATTGACTCATCACTTCGCCATGATATTGCTCCATCATGCGTTTTAATTCATTAAATTGAGCCATATTTTGAGCACGAAAATCTTGTAAATCTTTACGCAACGCTACTAAATGTTTTTTCAGTGCGCGATAATGCATGCTTTGCATAATCAATCCACTAAAAATGCCTATGCCATTGACGATATGCCCGAGTAAAGCTAAATCGAGCTTTTGTGTTAACATTTTATTCCAAGCTGCTAATTCTTTTTTTACGACTAAATCTTTCAAGTAATCATCCGCTATTCCTGCTGCTGTTGAAACCATTGGATTAGGAAAAAATTTAGCAGCCGAAGTTATACATCGCAGTGTTTTATTGACAGTAGCGTTTGATAAAATTGAATCAAGCGAAGGAAATGTATAAGGTTGAGGATGCTTAGGTTCTACATAATCATCAAAAAATCCAATCGGAGGTTCCCACATTCCAAAACCGCCTCGCAAACGAGGTAAACACTCCAATCGAGGATAACCGTGAGGAAATGACAAACGCATCTCCATTCGGCTTAATACGATAATGGCACGACGAAGGCTAGCCGCTTCTAAGGCGCTCCGCGAAGGGATACCGTGATAAACAATTAACGTAGCATTAGAAAAAACTTGTATCTCGCCTTGTGCGTTTATCACAATTTGTATAAAGAATTTTTTATCTATCAAACGTTGATGCAAAATCACAGACATGACTTCTCCTTTTAGCGATCGGTGAATTTTTGATAGCGGTATTAAAACATATCTGCTAACCCATAAGCAATTTTTACTAATTTCAATTTAGTAAAAAAAATAAACATGTTCATATCTTGAGTGAAGCTTGTCCCCTTCCTCTTACCTTGATTTTGCTATATTCTTGCTAATATGACAGTGATTCGCCTTACGCCTAATCGGCGCTTAGCCACACATTTACGCCAAGATCATAATCACCAACAACAAGCAAAAGCCTTGCTAGTTTGGGATGCTACTCCTTTATTGCCGATCAATACGTGGTTATTATCTCAATGGCTACGTTTACCTCATGCCAACTATATATTAAGTGAGCAACAATGTTTAAGTATCTGGCAAAACATCATCGAGCAATCGCCGCAATTTGTCCATATTATCGATAGTCAAAAAACGGCTGAATTAGCTTTACAAGCGTGGCTACAGTTACAGCAATGGCAACAATTACCGGAACAAGTCATTGAATTAAATAATGAAGAAACTAAAATTTGGTATGACTGGGGCATGCAATTTCAACATTATTGCCAAACTCAGCAAGTGTTAGATAGTGCCAGCATGATCACCCATTTGATTGAGCAGTATCAAGCTATCGATTGGCCAACCACGATTGAATTAATCGGTTTTGATGAATTAACACCACAGCTCCAACAATTATTCGCCACCATTCCTAGTCGAGTGACAGCGACATTAGCGATTGATACCATTTTAACAAATGAATCACATACTTACGCCTGCGCCGATCGAGAAACCGAATATGAAAGCATGGCGCGTTGGGCGAGTTATATGCATCAACAATATCCTACAGCGAAAATCGTCTGTGTAATCCCTGAGCTTAATCAACAACGGGATCCCGTCGAACGTATTTTTCGTAATTATTTTTATCCACAAGCATGGTTTAACGCCGACTATCAACAAGATATCGTGAATATTTCGGGTGGCATCCCTTTACGTCAAACGCCGTTGGTCAATGCAGCGTTACAAACGCTATCATTGGATGCGTATCTCAATGATTTACAAACCCTCAGTGAATGGTTACATACTATTTTCATCGCTGCCGGCATCAGTGAATTAACTGAACGATCTCAATTAGATGTAGCGCTACGAAAATTAAATGAACCTGAGTTAAGTTGGCGTTTAATTTTCAATACCTTGACAGAACAACAGCCAATGATATCCAATCATTTTTGTCAACACTGGTTAAGCGCTACCGAAGCTTGGTTAGCTTTTCGCCAACAACAACCCTCGCAACAATCATTAGCCAATTGGATTGATGATTTTCAACAGGAATTAATGTTAATCAACTGGCCAGGCGAACGCGACTTAAATAGCCATGAGAATCAACAAATGCAACGCTGGCAAGAATGCCTCTATACAGTCACTCAATTAGCTGACGATCAAGCGATGAATCGACATCGCGCTTTATCATTATTAAACCATTATTTACAAAATACTTTATTTCAAATCGAAACTGAAAATGGCCCCATACAAGTATTAGGTTTATTAGAAGCCGCTGGTTTACCGTGCGATTATTTATGGGTAAGCGGTTTACACAATGAAGCTTGGCCAGCATCTGCCGATCCCAATCCTTTTATTCCGCTTCCATTACAACGGAAATGGCAAATGCCTCATAGTTCTGCTAGTCGTGAATTGCAATTTGCACAGAAAATAACGGCGCGGTTTCAACAGAGCGCCAAACAAATTATTTTTTCTTATCCAAAAAATATAGGTGATAAAGCTTATTTTATCAGTCCTTTGCTCAACCAGATTCCGCTCATTCATGAAATACCGATGGTTGATAAATTTTGTTTAGCCAGCCTATTGCAAAAAACTTCTTCATTGGAAACTTATCTCGATGAGCAAGGACCTCGTATCGATAGCCAAACGATAGTACGAGGCGGAACCGGTTTAATTAAAGCCCAAGCTAATTGCCCCTTCCAAGCCTTTGCCAAACACCGGTTGCAAGCTGAAGCATTAGCCACAGCAGAATTGGGCTTCAATGCCTTAGAACGTGGCAATATGGTGCATATTGCTTTAGAACATATTTGGTCACGGTTAGGCAGCCAAGAGCAATTATTAAATTACGATCAAGAAAAATTAAATGCTTTGATCACCGTCGCTGTCGATAAAGCTCTACAAAAAATCGTCCCTTACTATTCAGATAAATATAAGCCACGGTTTATTGCCCTAGAAAAAGAGCGTTTACAAACTTTATTAGGAGCTTGGTTAACGATAGAAAAACAACGCCCTCCTTTCAAAGTACTAGAAGTAGAGCAATGGCAGCAAATCCAATTAGCCAATATTCAATTAAATATACAAATCGATCGCATCGATGAATTAGAGGATGGTCATCAATTAGTGATCGATTACAAAACCGGCAAGGTATCGACAACTGCTTGGTTTGCCGAACGCTTAACGGAACCCCAATTACCTTTATATTGTTTGCATAGCCATGCTCACGGCATTGCCTTTGCCCAAGTCCGTAGCGACAAAATGTCTTTTAAAGGGGTTAGTGATTTCACTAGCCATGTCACCGGCATCGCTACTCTCGACAAGTTATCCAATGCCGAGATTCCTGCTAATTGGATTGAATTAATTGCGCGTTGGCAACAGGATTTAATCGAATTAGCTAACGAATATACCCAAGGTTACGCTAAAGTGGCCCCGCAACCTTCTGCTTGCAATCATTGTGAATTCACTGGTTTATGCCGCATTACCGAATTAAATGGCACGACATGATGGAAATTATTGATCAACCACAACGGCAACAAGCCTTAATCATTTCTCAATCGTTTATTGTGCAAGCCCCTGCCGGCTCAGGGAAAACGGAATTGCTCACTCAACGCTTATTAACCGCCTTAACTCAAGTAGAGCAACCGGAAAATATTTTAGCTATTACTTTCACGAATAAAGCCGCTAATGAAATGCGTAACCGCATTGTTGAAGCCTTACATTTAGCTCAAGTTGAGCAACCTGAAGATACGCATAAACAACAAACGTGGCGCTTAGCCCAACAAGTATTTGCACACTCACAACAACAACAGTGGGATTTACTGAACAATCCCAATCGCTTACGCATTCAAACTATCGATTCACTGTGTGCAAGCTTAATCAAACAAATGCCAATGCAATCCCATATCGGTTCTGCTGCCGATATCACAACCGAAGCAGATGAATTATATGAAAAAACCGTCGATATCGTATTATCCCAATTAGAAGAAGATTTGCCATGGGCTGATCCTATTGCCACATTGTTAAAACATCTCGACAATGATTTATCTAGCGTCAAAACATTATTGATGGATATGCTAAGGTTTCGCGATCAATGGTTACCCCATGTATTAGCCGCCCGAAATAATCAAGATTTGCGCCAACACTGTGAAGCTGCTTTACACGATATCGTTATTTCTGCGCTACAACATGCCCATGATTTATTTTCCCCTGCGAGAGCTAACACATTCATTCCGCTGTTGCGGTTTGCCGCTGATAATCTGCGTGGTAGCACTTCATCGTTATCGTTCTGTCTAGATATTGTCGATTTACCTGCTATAGATTTAACGGCTATAGAGCAATGGCAAGCCATCGCGCAATTATTATTAACTAAAGAATTTGAATGGCGGAAACGATTAGATAAAAATATCGGCTTTCCCACCGATGCCGATAATAAAGCCGATAAGCAACGCTATAAAGAATACAAAACCCAAATGCAACAATTTTTGCTTGATTTAAACACGGATGAAGCATTACGATTAGCGTTAGAAGAAATCATTTCCTTACCCCCCGTAAATTATAGTGAAAATCAATGGCAAATATTACAAGCACTATTGAATTTATTGCCGATCTTAGCCGCACAATTACATTTAGTCTTTCAACAATCGGGTACTATTGATTTTATTGAATTGAATCAACGCGCTTTACAAGCTTTAGGGACAGATCAGCAACCCACCGACTTAGCCTTGCATCTGGATTATAAAATCCAACATATTTTAGTCGATGAATTTCAAGACACTTCCATCAGCCAATTTCGTTTATTAGAACGCTTAACAGCAGGATGGCAACCTGATGATGGTCGTAGTCTATTTGTGGTAGGCGATCCGATGCAATCGATTTATCGTTTCCGCGCCGCAGAGGTCGGCTTATTTTTGCGTGCTAGACAACAGGGTATTGGCCAATTGCAGTTGATACCGTTACAATTGCGTTGCAATTTTCGCTCGCAACGCTATTTAGTCGAATGGGTCAATGATGCATTTCAGCATATTATGCCAAAACAAGAAGATATCGAACAAGGTGCGGTTAGTTATAATGCTTCCACGGCTATTCATCCTCCTGAAGCAAGAAGCCTTTATTTTTATCAACATAATCAACACGAAAAAATTCCACAACCTGCCTATGAACAAGACACGATTGTTGAGATTATTCAGCAACAAGATAGTCACGCATCTATCGCTATTTTAGTCAAAGCACGCTCACAACTCTTTGAGATTATTCCCGCTTTACAAGCCGCAGGTTTACGCTATCAAGCGGTAGAAATTCAAACGTTAGCGCATTTACCCTATATTCAAGATTTAACTAATTTAACGTATGCCTTATCTTATCCTGCACATCGCTTAGCGTGGCTAAGTATTTTGCGTGCTCCTTGGTGTGGAATCGAGTTAAGAGATTTATTCATCCTTGCGGGAACTTCCACTCATACAACTATTTGGAAAAACATCACGGATACAACTATACACGCTCAATTGAGCCAGACAGGAAAGCAACGTTTACAGCACTTCATAAATGCTTTAGCGCCTATATTATCTCAACGTGATCGTTTTTCCTTGCATGATTGGGTTTATTCCGCTTGGTTACGCTTGGCAGGTCCTGCGACTTTACAAAAACCCAATATGTTAGAAAATTGTCATGCTTTTTTTAAATTACTAGATCAATTAAGCACTATTGAAAAATTGGCAGAAAGATTAGAAAAGCTGTACGCCAAACCCGATACCGATAATCAATCGATGATTCAAATCATGACCATTCACAAAGCCAAAGGCTTAGAATTTGACTGTGTCATTTTACCTAATTTAAATCAACGACCTCCAGCTGAAGATAATAAATTATTATTATGGCATGAACGCCCGCGCGCTACGGATGATGCTATTGATTTATTGTTAGCACCTATCAAAGCTCATCAAGATGATGAAGATGCGATTTATAATTATTTAAAATTACAGCACAGAAATAAAGCAACTTTAGAATTAGACCGATTATTTTATGTTGCCGTCACTCGCGCTAAAAAAGAATTACATTTGTTAGCGACGGTAAAAATCAATCCTGACGAACCCGAAAAATTTCAACCGCATAAAGATAGTTTATTAAATAGATTATGGTCGCCATATGCTAATCGTTTTATTGATAAACTCGCTAAAACCCACACGCAGCTGCTTGAGAAACCTACGTTACAACGCTTAACTAGCGATTATCAATTACCCAGCGTTTTCAAAAATTTACTCTCAGCTACCTTGCTTGCCCCATTCAATCCACTGAGCAAGGCAAAAAATATAGCGATTTGGCAAGATCCTACCGCTCGCATTATTGGCATCGTCATTCATTATATATTAGAACAATTGAGTCATTTACCTTTTCAAGCCTGGCCATTTTATTTAGAAAAAAACTGGGCGCCTCACTTATTGCATCAAGGCTTACAATATGCGCAATTATCTTTTGCGTTACAACAAATCCAGCTATTTCAACGTAGCATTTTAAACAGCGATAAAGCCCAATGGATACTCAACTTTCAACATGAATTAGCCCAAACGGAATGGGGACTGCAAACGTGTACTCAATCTTATATTATCGATCGCACCTTCGTTGCAGAAGGTCAAAGATGGATCATTGATTATAAAACTAGCATTCCTGCACCTAGGCAAGCCTTAAACGATTTTTTAACAACAGAAAGAAAACAATATCTCCAGCAATTACAGCAATATGGTGAAGTGGTGAAACATATCGATTCCCGCCCTATAAAATATGGGTTATACTTTGTTTTGATTGATGCATGGGTAGAGTGGGAATAGATGAGACTTGAAGCATGGCCGAAACATTAGCCGGAAAATTAATCGTTGCCATTTCATCTAGAGCTTTATTTAATCTCGATGAAAGCCATGCGATTTATGAGCAACATGGGGTCGATGCTTATTCTAAATATCAAATCGATCATGAAAAGGATATTTTAGAACCAGGTGTCGCTTTTTTTCTTGTCAAAAAATTGTTACAGATCAATGAATTAGCTAAGCAACCTATAGTAGAAATTTTACTATTATCGCGCAATAGTGCTGATACTGGCTTACGTATTTTTAACAGTATTCAACATTATGGGTTAAATATCCATCGTGCCGCTTTTTCCAGTGGTCAAAGCCCTTTTTCTTATGTTTCCGCTTTCGGTAGCCATTTATTTTTATCTGCAGACCCTGCCGATGTCACAGAAGCATTAGAAGCTGGTTTTGCCGCGGCAACGATCGTCAGCAGCCCAAAAATGCAACAACAACATGAAGAATTGCGTATCGCTTTTGATGGGGATGCCGTGATTTTCTCCGACGAAGCCGAGCGCATTTTCCAAGAACAAGGACTCGCTGCCTTTGCTGCCAATGAAGCAGCTAAAGCGGAGCAACCCTTATCTGGCGGCCCATTCAAAGCTTTTTTAGCCGCTCTACATAAAATTCAAGATAAATTTCCTGCGGATGCCTGCCCTATTCGCACGGCATTGGTAACGGCTCGTTCCGCTCCTTCGCATGAACGAGTCGTCAAAACGTTGCGAGCGTGGAAAATCCGGATCGATGAAGCTATATTTTTAGGTGGCTTACCCAAAGGCGATATTTTAAAAGCTTTTAAGGCTGATTTCTTTTTTGATGACCAACATGGTCATTGCCAATCGGCAGCAGATCAAGCGATTGCGACTGCTCATGTTCCTCATGGCATTGTGAATAATATTTAAGGAAACACTATGCGTATACTCATGGTATCTATTGGCACAGTAGGGGATATTCTACCGATGTTGAGTATTGGCCGAGAATTAAAACACCGCGGCCATGACATTATTTTTTTTACTAGCGCCGATATGCGTTCGTATGCGGAAACTTCTGGGTTACAAATAAATTATTTTCTTAATACTGAGTTCGAGAAAAAGATGATGCAATTTGATGGCGCGGGTACTGCTGTTAAAGAAGCACAAGCTTATCTTGTCGAAGAACCTTCCCCTAAATTATATGCCGCGGTAAAAACTTTTATTGAACCCAATAATACCTTATTAATTTGTTCACTTGCCTCCGCCTATTGTGGTAGAACCGTTGCGGATGCTTATCATATTCCCAGCGTCCTCATCCATTACACAGTCATTGGCTTAATGCCGAAAGCAGAACCACCGCGTTTAGACCCAGCCAATAGCTTAAATAAACTACCTAAATTTATGCGTCCTTTTATTTTGGCTCTGGTTGAACAACTAATACTAGGTTTCACATTAGGCAAAGCCTTGAATCGTTTACGTCGACAACACCACTTGGGATCAATTCCCACGCGAAAACTTTATCAATGGATGAATAGCGGTTTACCTAACACCCCTCCTGTCGCGTGCTTAGGATTATTTCCACAATGGTTTGCTGCACCCTTAACGGCTTGGCAAAAAAATCGAGTGAGCGAAGGTTTACCTCCGACTACTCAATTCAGCCATTTTGCACTGAACGATAATGCGCCAGAGAATTACCAATTACCGACTACAGTAATTGATTTTTTACAAACTCATCCCCATCCGATCGTATTGACCTTCGGCACTCGGGCTGGCAAAGTGCAAGAATTATTGGCGATAGCGATAAAAGCGTGCCAACAATTAAATAAACCCGCCATATTCTTAAGCCGCTATTTACCAGACCTAAGTGAAACATTGCCAAACCATATATTGCTAGTAGATTATTTACCGTTAAGTAAAATATTACCTTATTCAAGTTTATTAGTGCATCACGCCGGGATCAATTCCGCAGCACAAGCCTTAGCAGCTGGTGTACCGCAATTAGTGCGCCCCACGATGGGAGATCAACTCGATAATGCCGCGCGTTTAATACACTTAGGTGTAGCGGAAGAAATATTACCCAAACATTTTAATGTCAAAAATTTAGTAAAAAAATTATCGCGCTTATTAAATGAACCAGCGTATAACGCAGCAAGCAAAAACATGCAAGCTAAAATGGTCAATCAAGCCGGCGAACCCGCTATCAAGAATATAGCCACGCAAATTGAAACATTTGCCAAGCCCCACATAAAAACCATTAAATATAATCGACTTTGCTGATTTCGTATGTGACATCGCCAGCAGGAGTTTTAATGTCGACTTCATCGCCTTCCATTTTCCCCACCAACCCACGAGCAATCGGTGAAGTCACAGAAATTTTATTGGCTTTCAAATCAGCTTCATCTTCACCGACGATTTGGTAAGTCATGCTTTCATCGGTATCGATATTAATTAATTGGATAGTCGCTCCAAATACTACTTTACCGTTGTTTGATAATTTAGTGACATCAATCACTTGGCAATTAGCTAATTTCGCTTCGACATCGCGGATGCGAGCTTCTAACAAACCTTGCTCTTCACGTGCGGCATGATATTCCGCATTTTCTTTTAAATCGCCTAGCTCACGCGCTTCAGCAATTTTCTGCGAAATTTCACGTCGTTTAGTATTTTTCATATAATCTAATTCATCACGTAAATGCTGTTCTCCAGCCACGGTCATGGGTACTTTAGTTGGTATTGCGCTCATTCCTTTATCACTCTATCTTAATGAGTAAAAAAATCTTTTACTTTATTAAACCAAGATTTAGCTCGGGGGCTATGATCCTTCTTACTACTTTTTAGACTATCTGCAAAATTTTGCAACATTTCTTTTTGCTCATCGCTTAAGCTAACCGGTGTCTCTATGACGACTTTACAAAATAAATCACCCACTCGACTAGAACGCTGTAAGGATTTTACTCCTTTACCAGCTAAGCGAAATTCGGCACCTGCTTGGGTTTCAGATGGGATGGTAATAGTTTCGCTACCCTCTAAGGTAGGCACAGTAATTTCACCCCCAAGAGCACACGTAACAAAATCGACTGGCAATTCACAATGCAGATTTTCTCCCTCACGAGTAAAAATTTCATGCGGCGTAATTTCGACTTGCACATATAAATCACCACTAGGTCCCCCAAATAAACCGGCTTCACCTTCTCCGGCTAACCGAACACGATCGCCATTATCGATACCAGCGGGTAATTTAACCGATAAGGTTTTGGTTTTACGCACTCGGCCTTCACCACGACAACTATTACAAGGATCTTTAAATAAACCCGCCCCATGACAAGTCGGACAAGTCTGTTGAATCATCATGAACCCTTGTTGAATACGCAAGAATCCTGAACCTTCACAATCTTTACAGGTCGTTGCGGTACTACCTGCTTTGGTTCCTGTTCCCGTACAATCATTACACGCTACTAAATTAGGGATCTGTAAGGATTCTTCTACACCACGAATAGCTTCTTCTAAGGTGATATCCACACGGATACGTAGATCAGCGCCGGATTGCGGCACGGGGCCAGCACGACCTCGAGCACGTCCACCACCAAAAATATCACCAAAGTCTCCAAATACACTACCAAAGATATCTTCAAAACCACCGCCATGAAACCCACCATGACCGCCAGCAGGACCATTCATCGCGGCATGACCAAATTGATCATACATTTTCCGTTTCTTTTCATCGGATAATACTTCGTAAGCTTCTTTAACTTCTTTAAATTTTAATTCGGCTTCAGCATCATCGGAATTGCGATCCGGATGATATTTCATCGCTAAGCGACGAAAGGCACGTTTGATTTCTGCTTGGGGAGCATCACGGGCGACATCTAATACTTCGTAATAATCACGTTTTGACATATTGGCTCTCTTAGGCAACCGTTAACAGTTACTAGATTTCTTACATAACTGCCACCAATGGCAGTTATGTAAGAAATCTACTTAAATAAAAATTTGGGGAACACTACTGTTCCCCAAATTTACTTACTGACAACTCATTATTCTTTTTTATCGTCGTTCTTTACTTCTTCAAACTCAGCATCTACCACACCATCGTCAGTAGGTTTATTAGCTTGCTCTGGTCCTGCCGCACCTTGTGCTTGAGCTTGTTGATACATACGCTCAGCTAATTTCGATGAAATATCGGTTAATGCTTTCGTTTTTTCTTCGATCGCCGTTTTGTCATCGCCTTTTAGCGTCTCTTTTAATGCCGCGATAGCTTCTTCAGCTTGTTTGCGTTCATCATCGCTGACATCTTTACTATCTTGCAACGTTTTTTCTGTTGCATGAATCATGGCATCGGCTTGATTACGAACAGAAACTAATTCATGGAATTTTTTATCTTCTTCTGCATTCGCTTCTGCATCTTTCACCATGCGATCGATTTCTTCATCGGTTAAACCGCTAGAGGCTTTAATGATGATCGATTGTTCTTTATTAGTCGCTTTATCTTTAGCCGATACATTCAAAATACCATTAGCATCGATATCGAACGTTACTTCGATCTGTGGCATCCCACGTGGCGCCGATGGAATATCGCTCAAATCAAATTTACCTAATGATTTATTCGCTGAAGCTCTTTCACGTTCACCTTGCAATACATGCACGGTTACTGCTGTCTGATTATCTTCTGCTGTGGAAAAGACTTGGCTAGTTTTAGTTGGAATGGTCGTATTTTTTTCGATTAATTTCGTCATCACACCACCCATGGTTTCAATACCCAAAGACAATGGTGTCACATCTAATAATAACACGTCTTTTACATCACCCGACAATACCGCCGCTTGAATAGCAGCACCGACCGCTACCGCTTCGTCTGGATTCACATCGCGTCGTGGCGCTTGACCAAAGAAATTTTCTACGGCTTGCTGTACTTTCGGCATACGTGTTTGACCACCGACTAAAATCACATCTTTAATTTCATCAAGTTTCAATCCAGCATCTTTTAATGCAATACGGCAAGGTTCGATTGAACGTTGGATTAAATCATCTACTAATGATTCAAACTTGGCACGCGTTAATTTAATATTTAAATGTTTAGGGCCACTGGCATCTGCTGTAATGTAAGGCAAGTTAATATCGGTTTGTTCAGCGGATGACAATTCAATTTTGGCTTTTTCAGCAGCTTCTTTTAAACGTTGTAATGCCAATGGATCATTGTTCAAATCTACACCGCTATCTTTCTTAAATTCTTGTACTAAGTAATCGATCAAGCGAATATCAAAATCTTCACCACCTAAGAAAGTATCACCATTAGTTGCTAATACTTCAAATTGATGTTCACCATCGACTTCAGCGATTTCGATAATAGAAATATCAAATGTACCACCACCTAAGTCATACACCGCGATAACCGAATCGCCACGTTTTTTATCCATACCATAAGCTAAAGCAGCCGCTGTTGGTTCATTGATAATACGTTTGACATCTAAGCCTGCAATTTTACCCGCATCTTTCGTCGCTTGACGTTGTGAGTCGTTAAAATAAGCAGGTACCGTGATAACGGCTTCTGTTACTTTTTCGCCTAAATAATCTTCGGCAGTTTTTTTCATTTTTCTTAACACTTCAGCGGAAATTTGTGGAGGTGCTAATTTTTTATCTCCCGCAGCAACCCAAGCATCACCATTATCTGCTTTCATAATTTCATACGGTACGACGTCCTTATCTTTTTTTACGACATCGTCTTCAAATTTACGGCCAATTAAACGTTTGATAGCAAATAATGTATTTTTAGGGTTGGTCACCGCTTGACGTTTAGCCGTTTGACCTACCAAGATTTCATTATCTTTATAGGCGACGATGGAAGGAGTCGTACGTTGCCCTTCGGCATTTTCAATCACGCGAGGTTTATCGCCTTCCATGATAGCAACGCATGAATTCGTTGTTCCTAAGTCAATACCAATAATTTTACCCATTTTTTTCTCCAAAACTACTAAGATTGTTTACCATTAATCCCCAAAAAATGGGGGTAGTGTCTATTTTTTCAAGGGCTATTTAAAAAAACCCGTTAAATTAACCTTTTTATCGCGCCACCACGACTAATGCGGGTCTCACTAATCGGCCTTGCAAGGTATAACCTTTTTGCAAAACGGAAACAACGGTATCGGCTTCCACTTCCGCATTTTCTTGCGCTGAGACGGCTTCGTGTAAAACAGGGTCAAACGGCTCACCTTCAGGATCCACTTGTTTAATTCCATGTTTAACTAAACAATCCAAAAATATTTTATGGGTTAATTCTACCCCATCGATCAAGGCTTTATTCCCTTCATTCGGTAAAGTCTTTAACGCCATTTCCAAACCATCCATGACAGGAAATAAATCTTTGACGAACTTTTCAATAGCAAATTTATGCGCATTGGCTAAATCTCGCTCAGAACGACGTTTAATATTTTCTAACTCAGCTTGTACCCGCAATAACCGATCCCAATGTTCAGTCGCTTTTGCCTCAGCCGCTGCTAAGGCATCCAATTCTTCAGCAGCCTCCGCTTCCGCTTGATTAACTTCTTGCTCTAATTCTGCGATATCATCGCTAATCTTAGATTGCTCTACTTTCTCATCGTGTTGTCTATTCATTTTATTCCTCATATCTACTAGGGCGTATTTACCATTTCTGACCGCTTAGTTTGGAGATCAATTATGATGATTTCAAGGCTGACCCCAATAATTTTGCCGTAATATCGACAATAGGAATCACTTTATCATAAGCCATACGAGTAGGGCCAATAATACCTAATACCCCCACGATTTCTCCTTCAACCGAATAAGGGGCTGTCACTAAACTATAATCTCCCAATACTTCATAACCGGATTCTTGTCCAATAAAGACATTAACCCCTTGTGCCGATACACATTGATCTAATAAATGCAAAATATCGCGCTTTTCCGTTAACATATTAAATAAATTACGTAACCGTTCAATACTGTTTTCATCAGCAAAATCAAGCAGATGCCGCTCGCCGCTCAATAATAATGACTCTTCTTCCTGATCGCTAAACGCGAATTGCGCGGCTTGGATTAAACCGTGCAGTTCGCCATCAATTTGTTGCCTATCTCCCCTAATCGCCCCTTCTAATACGGATTGAGCTTGACTAAGATCGACCCCTACTAATAATTCAGTTAAATAATTACCGGCATGTTGCAATTCTTGGCGCTCAAATAAGCGCTTGGTATGAATGACGCGATTTTGCACTTCGGCGTCATTGATCACTAAAATAACCAATACTTTATTATCGCTCAAAGGCAAGAATTCAATATGTTTAATCACTTCTTTGCTATATTTAGGCAAGGTCAACACACCGGCCAATTGCGTAAATGTGGATAATAATTGAGAAGCGACTGCCAAGCTACGCTTAGGATCGCCTGCTTGTTGAATTTTCTCCGTTAAACTCGTCAATTGCTGTTGTTGCAACGGCTGCACAGAAATTAAACTATCGACAAAGAGACGATATCCTTGAGGCGTCGGTACCCGGCCCGCGGAAGTATGAGGAGCTTTCAAAAAACCCAAATTCTCTAAATCCGCCATCACATTGCGCATCGTGGCGGAACTAATCGATAATCCGGTTTCTTCCAATAAAGTTTTAGAACTCACTGGCTCGCCTTCCCGAATAAAGCGTTCAATTAAGGTTTTTAAAATAGCTTGTGCTCGTTTATCGATGTTATGCATGATCTCTATTATACGTTATAATCTTTACCCATCAGATTATATAATAGAGAATACTCATCATGAGCAAAAAATTTCAACGTATTGGCATTATTGGCCGCCCCGAATTAGAAGATATTGAAACGACTTTAACGAATCTTTATCAATTCTTGCAACAACGCGATTTAATGATCAGCGCCGAGACTACCACTGCCCAATTGATTAAAAATTTTTCTGGCGCTCGCGTTGACTTCCAACAATTAGCCAAAAACCAAGATTTAATAATCGTTGTCGGTGGTGATGGCAGCATGCTGCGAGCCGCTAATACCGTTGCCCAACATGGTACCCCCGTGATTGGCATCAATAAAGGTCGTTTAGGATTTTTAACCGACATTAGTCCGGATGAAATTGAAACGCGTTTAGCTAAAGTATTGGAGGGCGAATATTGGCAAGCCGAACGTTTTTTCTTACAAATCTGTCTCGATGGTAAAGATTGCGGTATTGCGCTCAATGATATTGTCTTATCCCCCGGCAAAACTCCTCACATGTTAGAATTTGAAATTTATATCGATGAGGAATTTGTCTGTAGCCATCATGCCGATGGCTTAATTGCCTCAACTCCCACCGGTTCTACCGCTTATTCGTTATCAGGTGGAGGGCCTATCGTTCATCCCCGTGTCGATGCGATTGTATTATTGCCGATGTTTCCGCACACTCTCAGCGCTCGACCTATCGTCGTGGCGGGCAACAGTGAAATTCGTCTTGAGTTATCGGCTAATAATCGCAGTGGCGCACAAGTTAGCTGTGATGGGGGTGAAATTATATCGATGACAGCCAATAGTCATCTCGCCATTAAAAAATACGCTACGGCGCTTAAACTCATTCATCCGATGGATTATAATTACTATCAAACTTTACGCAGCAAATTACGCTGGGGACAACAATTATAATAAAGGACTACATGGCTCGTAATGAAAAGGTTTATTTGACATGTTAAAAAACATTGCCATTAACGATTTTACCATTATCGATCAACTGGATTTAGATTTGCGCAAAGGTATGACAGCTGTTACCGGCGAAACCGGCGCGGGCAAATCGATCATTATCGATGCTTTGCAGCTAGCCTTAGGCGCACGAGCCGACCATAGCGTGATTCGCAGCGGTTGTGAACGAGCAAATATTACCGCTAGTTTTGCTATCGAAAATATTCCCGCCGCGCGCCGCTGGTTACAGCAACATGAGGTCGATGCCGATCATGAATGCATTTTACGCCGCACCATTAATGCCAATGGTGGCTCTAAACATTATGTCAATGGCCATGCGTGTACGCAAACGCAATTGCGAGAGTTAGGTGATTTATTATTGAATATCCACGGTCAACACGCTAATCAACAACTATATAAGCGCGATAATCAACAACAATTACTCGATGAATTTGCGTTATCGATGGGTTTAAATAAAACCACTAATCAAGCTAAATTATTAGATCAATTTGGGCAGCATGAAACCTTGTTGAATAAAGTAAAAAGCCTTTATAAACAATATACTCAAATTAAAAATGAAATTAACCAATTAGCCAGCACTCAAACTGACCAATCCGCTAAAATTGAATTATTACACTATCAAACTCAAGAGTTAGAACAGCTCGATATGCAGCCAGATGAATGGCCACGCTTAACCCAAGAACATAAACAATTAGCCAATGCCGAACAAATTATCACGGATTGTCAACAAGCCTTTTTATGTTTAAGTCATACTGATGAACCGAAAGCCGAAGAATTATTGCAACAAGCGCAATCGTTGTTAAGCAAATATCAACAGCTAGACCCGCGCCTCCAAACGAGCGTCGAGTTACTCAACCAAGCGTTGATCCAATGCCAAGAAGCCAGGAATGAATTACAAAGCTATGTGGATGCGATAGAGGTTAATCCTGAACGTTTAGCCGAAGTGGAGCAACGTCTCACCCGTATTCATGAATTAGCGCGCAAACACCATGTGGAACCATCGCAGTTAACCGCTTTGTTAACTAACCTTCAAACGAAATTAGAACGAATTCAACATGCCGATCAGCGCGTACAAATCTTAGAAAAAGAATTACTCACCATCGAACAAGAATATCAACAGATGGCATTGCAATTAACTGCCAGTCGACAAGCAGCGGCTACTCAATTAGAAAGATTAGTCACTCATCACATTCAACAATTAGGCATGCCGCATGGCCAATTTGCCATTCAATTTACTCCGCTATCAACCATTAACAGCAGTGGCGCTGAAAAAATAGAATTTCTAGTGAATGCTAATCCGGGGCAACCATTACAATCCTTAGCCAAAGTCGCCTCAGGTGGCGAAGTATCGCGCATCAGCTTAGCTATTCAAGTCGTGACCGCCCAAGCGGAAAATACCCCTACCATGATTTTTGACGAAGTCGATGTCGGTATTGGTGGTGGCACGGCTGAAATCGTCGGTAAATTATTGCGCGATTTGGGCAAGAAAACTCAAGTACTATGCATTACTCATTTACCACAAGTGGCATCGCAAGCGGATCATCATTTACGGGTCAGCAAAAATAGCGATAGTAAAACCACGACCAGTCAAATTGATTTTCTTTCTGCAGAACAACGTATTCAAGAAGTCGCTCGTATGTTAGGGGGAGTCAAAATTACCGAACATACTCTTGCTCATGCGGAAGAAATGCTACAACATTAATCTCACTTAATCGGTGGATTACGCGGCGGGCGCACACGCAGGTGCTCCCCTACGTTTATTAGATAGATTTGTAGGGGCAGACCTATGTGCATATCATTACCCACAAGTTGATGAAATAAAGGAATAATAAGATACACTACGGTTCTTTGAAACAGGAGGAGGTAGTTATCGCCATGGATAAGATTGCCGAGGAGTTAAGTCACCTGTCATTAGGG